>Ga0079226_10001992_pt1 | contig 15672 bp, 12 predicted proteins | sample Poulit2014_FD_76345 | JGI IMG/M metagenome (GOLD analysis project Ga0079226, IMG submission 76345) | Agricultural soil microbial communities from Georgia to study Nitrogen management - Poultry litter 2014 | ecosystem: Environmental > Terrestrial > Soil > Agricultural land | place: USA: Georgia...
CTAGACTGGCTGCGGACCTCGCGCGGCGTGCATCCTGTGAACCTCCCCAGGGCCGGAAGGCAGCAAGGATAAGCAGGCTCTCGCGGGTGCGCGGGGTCCCCTCACGCAACTGGGGATGTCCACTGTCCGCTGCGGAAGTACGCTGGGCGTGTGACTGATTCGGCCTACCACACACTCAACGACGGTGACACACTGCCGATGATCGGTTTCGGCACAGTGTCGCTACGCGGTGACGACGGAACTGCGGCGATCCGCACGGCGCTGGAGACCGGGTACCGGTTGCTCGACACCGCGGTGAACTACGAGAACGAGGAAGAGGTCGGCCGGGCCGTCCGCGACTCCGGTCTGCCGCGGGAGAATGTGCGGGTCACGACGAAGATCCCTGGGCGGCACCATGAGTACTCGCTGGCCGCGCGGTCGGTTGAGGACTCGTTGCGCAGGCTCGGCATGGACTACCTCGATCTGTGTCTGATCCACTGGCCGAATCCGAGCGTGGGCAAGTACGTCGAGGCATGGCGTGCCCTCGTTGACGCGCGGAAACGGGGCCTGGTGCGATCCATCGGAGTCAGCAATTTCACCGCGCAACACCTGCGTCATGTGATCGCCGACAGCGGGGTCGCACCCGCCGTCAACCAGATCGAGCTGCACCCGTACTTCCCCCAGGCCGAGATGCGGCGAACACACGGGGAGCTGGGGGTGCTGACCGAGTCGTGGAGTCCGCTCGGCAAGCGCAGCGCGCCCTTCCACGAACCCCCGGTCACCGCCGCGGCGCAAGCACACGGTGTGACCCCGGCACAGGTGATCCTGCGGTGGCATCTGCAGCTCGGGTCGCTGCCGATCCCGAAGTCCGGTACCGGCGAACGCCAACGGGAGAACCTCGAGGTGTTCGGTTTCGAACTCACCGATGATGAGGTCGCCGCGATCAGTGGGCTCGCGCAGGACAACGGCAGGCTGTTCGGTGGCGATCCCAACGTGCACGAGGAAATGTAACGGCATCGCCCCGGTCCGGTCGACGTGTCGACCGGACCGGGTAGGTCTTGCGGACTCAGCGGGCGGCGAGGACGGCCTCGCCGCCCGCCCAACTGCCTACCAGCCGCTCGGCTCCGGTCAACGTGTCGTCCAGCATGTGGGCAATCCGCAGCTCACCGCTATCGCCGGGTTCGCCCGTCTCGCGGCGCAGGCGGACCTCGGGTTCGTCGACACCGAGGTACTCGCCGTCGCGATAGATCTCGTGGGTCGCCTGCTGTTGTTCCCCGGCCAGGGTGCGCGCAAAGCAACCCAGCCCGACCGGGTCGGTAGTGGCGTCATAGATCCAACGTGTGCCGAGCACGGAGTGCTCCACCTGCTCGACCAGTTCCGCATCCGCGGTTTCGAGTGGCGCATCCCGGTAGGTCATCGGGACGTGTAACACCCGACCGGCACGCCGCACCAGGAACGTTTCGATGCCGACCCGCCCTTCGGGATCGTCGAAGCGGTAGCTGCCGAGAATGTCGATCCCGCCGGATCCGCCCCATGCTTGCTGATCGAGCCACGATTCGATGAACTCGGGCTTGCTCGGCGTCAGAGTCGCGCGATAGACGATGGCCATGCCGCCCAGGGTACTGATACTGTGCGCGGCCCTGTGCCGAACGGGCGGGGTCGGTAGGGGCGACCGATGGGTGTGGCAATCGCCGCGTGGCCGTGGTTCGCGGGCTGTCTGTTCGCGACCGTGACACTCGGACCCGGATCGATTCTCGTACTGCGCCGGCGCCGCGTTGGCCCCTGGCTGGTTTCCGCGGGATCCGCGGCGGCGCTGATGATGGTGCCCCTGTCGATCGTGTGGCTATTCGGCGATCAACCCTGTGCTGCCAACCGCGTCCGCAGCTGGTGCTTGACGATCTTACCGGAGGGATTGCGGGGTACATCGTCGAGTACGAGTTGGTGCGGTGCCTTGTAGTCCGCGATCAGCCCGCGGGTGTGTTCCCGCAGTTGCTCGAGTGTGAGGCTGGTGCCCTCGCGTGGCGTCACGACTGCGATGATGCTCTCCCCGTAGGACGGGTGCGGCACGCCCAGCACGGCACAGTCGGCCACATCGGGGTGTGCGGCGAGCGCGTTCTCCACTTCGACCGAGTACACGTTCATCCCACCGGTGATGATCATGTCCTTGATTCTGTCGACGAGTGTGATGCAACCGTCCGCCTCGATGGTGGCGAGGTCGCCGGTGTGCAGCCACCCGTCACGTAGTGCCTCGGCCGTGGCGTCGGGTTTGTTCCAGTAGCGTTTCATGATCGTCTCACCGCGCAGCACCAGCTCACCAGTGCCGTCCGTGGGTACATCGTTGCCCTGTTCGTCGACCACCCGCGCCTCGGTGTTGATGACCGCCCACCCGTTGGCGCCCGGGCGGGACAGCATGTGCTCCGGGCCGAGGAAGATCCCGCCAGGCCCCGCTTCCGTCGGCCCGCACAGGTTGTACAGGTTCACCGCGGGAGCGGCCGTCACGAGCCGCTCGATCGTCGACGGTGGCATCGGGGCGGCCCCGAACATTCCGATCCGCCAGGTTGCGAGGTCGCGAGTGGCGAAGTCGGGGTGCTCCAGCAGGAACTGGTACATCGTCGGCACGCCGAAATAGGCCGTGACGCGCTCCGACTCCATGATCCGCAACACCTCGGCCGGGTCGAACGCGGGGAGCAGCACGTGGGTCGCTCCGACCAACATCCCGCCGTTGAGGAACAGGTTCAGCTCGGCCGAGTGGTACAGCGGTGCCACATGCAGCATCCGTTCGCCGTCGGACATGCCGACCGCGAGGTTCATGTTCACCCCGTCCCAAACCACCCGGTGTTGGTCCAGTAACACTCCCTTCGGGCGGCCCGTGGTTCCGGAGGTATAGAGGATCTCCGCGTCGTCGGACTCGGTCACGGTGATTCCCGGGTCGCTCGTGGAGGCCTCGTCCGCACGGGTGGCGAGGTCCGCGTGCCCGTCTAACGGGCGGGTCGCCAACAGCAGCGCGGGAGTTTCGGCGGCGGCGCCGTGCGCCTGTGTCGCGACGTCGGCCAACCCCGGGTCGAACACGAGCGCTCGTGCGCCACTGTCGTCGAGCAGGTAGGTGACCTCGGGTGCGGGCATGCGTGGATTCACCGGAACGACGATCAGGCCGAGCCGCATGGCGGCGTAGAACGTGATGACGAAGCCCGGGGTGTTCGTACTGAGCAACGCCAGTCGGTCGCCCTTCGTCATGCCGTCCGCAGCCAGTGCGTTCGCGGCCCTGGTGACCGCAGTGTCCAGCTGTGCGTAGGTGTAGCGCGCTGCTCCGGAGACCAGGGCTTCACGTTCCGGTGCCCGCCGGGCGTTGCGCGTCAGTACCTCGCTCAACGTGGTCATCGTTCACCGCCAACAAGTCGATTGTGTGCTGCTTGCCAGTCTGCTGCGCCGGAACTTCGTTGACAATCTGCGTTGAGCCAGGAGGAGCCGGTGGGATGAAGCGCACGTGGAACCGCGGGTGTCGGGCCATCGGCGCCCGCGGTTCCACGTGCTCACCATGGGACGCGACACCCCTCGCCCTGCCTCGATGGGGCAATGAATTTCGGGTGGGGGACGACTGGAGATCGGCGGTCAACGCGACAGCAGCGGCATCGGCCAGATCGAGATCCAGATGGGCGTACTGACGCCGGGCGACGATCCGCGCGGATCGTGGCGACCTGGTGGACCTCGAGCAGTGTCAGCGAGCTGACAACCAGCAGCCCACACGTATCGGCCGCGGCGGTCGCGGCCTTGCGCTCGGGGTCGCTGCGGTTGAACAGCGTGAGCAGACCGGAGGTATCCGCGACGGCGATCACCGGTGAGTCTCGGTACGCTCCGGTTTCGCCTGGGCGGCCTGTCCGAGGGGCTGGTGAATGTCTTCGCTGGTCACCGGACCTCCGAGGTCGACGGTGTCGTCATCGCGGACTACCGGGTCGTCCCAGAGTCGTGCCCCACGGCGGCCGGCTGAATGCCTTCGCGCAGAAACTCCGCTTCCGGGGCACCACGCCGACCGGTTGCTTCCTTGATCAGGGCGAGATCCTCTGGGGCCGTGTCAGCGGCTCATCAGCCGGGGCCGGGTTGGCCGGCCGACACACCGTTGAACGGGCTGCGCCAGGCGTCCGCAGCGGCTCGGTAGTCCGGTGGTGAGCCAATGCGCTACACCGTGGTCGGGTTGTCCGGCGTCGGCGGTATCCTCGCGGTGTGGCCCTCGCGTTGTACCGGAAGTATCGACCCGCCACGTTCGGTGAGGTCGTCGGACAGGAACACGTCACAGAGCCGCTGCGCGTCGCGCTGGACTCCGGTCGGATCAACCACGCCTACCTCTTCTCCGGTCCTCGTGGTTGTGGCAAAACCTCGAGCGCACGGATCCTGGCGCGTTCCCTGAACTGCGAGCAGGGGCCGACCTCCCAGCCGTGTGGGGAGTGTGGACCGTGTGTTGCACTCGCTCCCGAGGGGCCGGGCAGCGTGGACGTCACCGAGCTGGACGCCGCCAGTCACGGTGGCGTCGATGATGCGCGTGAACTCCGGGACAGAGCGTTCTACGCCCCCGCCGAGTCCCGCTACCGCGTGTTCGTGATCGACGAGGCCCACATGGTCACCAACCAGGGCTTCAACGCATTGCTCAAGGTGGTGGAGGAACCTCCCGAACACCTGATCTTCATTTTCGCCACCACCGAGCCGGACAAGGTGATCTCCACCATCCGCTCGCGGACGCACCACTACCCGTTCCGCCTGCTGCCGCCGAATGCGATGCGCGGGTTGCTGGAGCGCAACGCGGCGGCGGAGAGCGTCGCGGTGGAGCCGGCCGTGTACCCGTTGCTGATCCGTGCTGGTGGTGGCTCGGCCCGTGACACCCAGTCCGTGCTCGACCAGCTGATCGCCGGTGCGGGCCCCGACGGAGTGACGTACCAGCACGCCGTGTCGCTGCTCGGCGTGACCGACAGCGCGCTGCTGGACGACCTGATCGACGGTCTCGGCGCCGACGACGCGGCGGCGGTGTTCGGCACCGTGGAGCGACTTGCCGATGCGGGACACGACCCGCGGCGATTCGCCTCCGACCTGCTGGACCGGCTGCGGGACCTGGTGTTGCTGCGTACCGTTCCCGACGCGGGAGAGCGAGGTTTGGTGACCGCGCCGGAGGATCTTGTCACCCGGATGCGGGACCAGACCCAACGGCTCGGCCACGCCACATTGACCAGGTACGCCGAGATCGTGCACAACGGACTGCTGGAAATGCGGGGTGCCACCTCGGCACGGCTGGTGCTGGAGCTGTTGTGTGCGCGGATGTTGCTTCCCGCGGCCGCAGCGGACGAAGCAGCAGTGTTGCAGCGCCTGGAGCGGTTGGAACGTCGCGCGTCGGCGAGCGCGCAGTCGTCCGCACCACAATCGGAAGCGCCGCGGCAGCAGGCGCCGCAACCCGACCCACCGCAACCTCAAGCGCCTGACACGCAGCCGGAGACCGCAGCGACGTCCCCACGGGCGCCCGCCGAGGAACCGACCACAGCGGAGCCGGCAGCACAGCCCACACAACCAACGCCCGCGGCGCCGGCGCAGGAGAGCGAGCAGGGTGCGGAACCGTCGTCGGGGGCCGGTGGACTGGACACCACCGAGCTTCGCCGTATCTGGCCGGAGTTGTTGGACCGGGTCAGTCAACGACACAAACCGACCCTGGTGTTGTTGCAGAACGCGACGCTACGCAGCATCGAGGGGAACACCCTGGTGCTCGCGATGCCGACTGCGGGCTTGGCCCGGCAGCTCGACCAGGAATCCCGCACCCGCCACATCGTGGCCGCGATGCACCAGATCTTCGGCGGCGAGTGGACGGTGCGCTGCGTACACGGTGACGATGGTGGTACCGCGCCGGATGGGGGGACATCGCCTCCCGAACCGACTCGACCGGAGGGATCCGTACCGGCGAGCGCTCCCGAGCCCGCGCCGCCGGCCGTTGGGGAGTCGGCGAGTCCTTCCGAACGGCCCGCGGACACCCCGGCGTCCGGGCCGTCGACCATGCCGCAGGACGACTCGGCCGCTGCGGGAGGTTCGCCGGAGTCGGCTCGGCCGGCCTCGGCAGCGGAACCCGATGAGCGGGCCGAGCCGCCGGACCCGGACGAACAGGCCCAACGACTACTCGCCGAACAGCTCGGAGCGCGGCACACGGGGTGAGTTTCCGTGCCTGCCGTGCGGCTGTCGGGGGCGGTGCCCACGATGCTCACCGGGTGCCCTCGGGGCGCACGACGCATCAACTATCCTGGGGCAGGCACGTACCACTCGACTGATCGGAAGCATCGACCATGGCGCAGCCGCAGGGCGGTATGCCCGACATGCAGCAAATCATGCAGCAGGCCCAGCAGATGCAGGAGCAATTGGCCTCCGCGCAGGAAGAGCTGGCCCAAACCGAGGTGAACGGCAGTTCCGGTGGCGGGTTGGTGACCGCGACGGTGTCCGGTGAGCTGGAGCTGAAGAACCTCGCTATCGACCCGAAGGCCGTCGACCCCGACGATGTCGAGACGCTGTCGGATCTGGTGGTGGCAGCGGTACGTGACGCCATGGGCAATGCCCGTACACTCACCGAGGAGAAGCTCGGTCCGCTCGCCGGTGGTGGCGGCGGTATGCCGGACCTCGGCAGTCTCGGCCTGCCGGGGCAGTGATGCCACGGTGATCGCATTCGGGGGCTGACGTGTACGAAGGCGTAGTTCAGGATCTGATCGACGAGCTGGGCCGGTTGCCCGGCGTCGGCCCCAAGAGCGCGCAACGGATCGCGTTCCACCTCCTGGCGACCGACCCGGCCGACATCACCCGCCTGCAGGAGGTTCTCGGCAAGGTCAAGGAGGGTGTGCAGTTCTGCGAAACCTGCGGGAATGTCGCGGAGCAGACAACCTGCCGGATCTGTCGGGATCCGCAACGCGATCCGACGTTGATCTGTGTGGTGGAGGAACCCAAGGATGTGCTCGCGTTGGAGCGCACCCGAGAGTTCCGGGGCCGTTACCATGTGTTGGGCGGTGCGCTGGACCCCCTGTCCGGGATCGGCCCGGAACAGTTGCGGATGCGTGAGCTGCTGAGCAGGATCGGATCCGACGAGGTCAGTGAGGTCATCATCGCCACCGACCCCAACACCGAGGGCGAGGCCACGGCCACGTACCTGGTGCGTATCCTGCGGGATTTCCCCGGGCTGAGCACCACACGGTTGGCTTCGGGACTGCCGATGGGGGGCGATCTGGAGTTCGCCGACGAACTCACCCTCGGCCGCGCGTTGTCCGGTCGTCGTGCGTTGTGACGATGTGCCCACGGTCGTCGACAGGGTCCTCGCCGCTCCGCCCCGCCTCGGTTCCGTTCGACTCATGGCTGTGGACGGACCCTCCGGTTCCGGCAAGACGACCGTCGCACGGTGGTTGCTCGACGAGCTGCACCCGCGCGGGGTGAGTGCCGCGGTGGTTCCCACCGACCATTTCGCGACGTGGCATCGCCCGGTCTCGTGGTGGCCGCGCCTGGTCGAAGGGGTGTTGGATCCGCTCTCTCGCGGGGAGGCCGGGCGGTATCGTCGGCTCGACTGGTCCTCCGGGGTTCCTCGATACGGTGAGTCGGTGTCGGTCCCGGTGGTCGATGTACTGGTGGTGGAGGGCGTCAGCTCGGGCCGCTGCGCAGTGCGGTCACGGTTGAGCCAGTTGTGCTGGATCCATGGGCCGGACGCCGTGCGACGCCTGCGACGCTCGGTTGCGCGGGACGGTCCCACCGAACGCGAGCAGCTGCGCGCTTGGCAGCGTTTCGAGGACGGGTGGTTCGCCGCCGATGACACGATGGCGACCGCGGACAGCTGTATACGCAACGATGAGGAACGTGACTAACCGTTCACTGTCCGACGTGGCGTCAGATCGTTATCGTCGTTGGATATCCACGGCTTGCGTACCTGGCATAGGGTGTGTCTCAATCCACGGGAAACAGACACAATCCGAGGTGTGTGAATGACCACTACGCGAGTACGCCGTCCGTTCGGGAGCCGATCGTTCCGACGAGCGGGCATCGCAGGTGCTGCGGCCATGACATTGGTGCTCAGCGCGTGTGCGGGCAGTGGTTCGGGTGGCGGTGGTGAGGATGGCGTCATCTTCGGGACCACCGATTCGGTGAAGACACTCGATCCTGCACAGTGTTACGACTATTACTGCAGCACCATACTGGACAACGTCGGAGCGACGCTGGTCAGTTACGCACCCGGCGAGACCGAGACCTCGCCGCAACTGGCCGCCGAGCAGCCGGAGGTCAGCGAGGACGGTAAGACCTACACGTTCAAGCTGCGCGATGACGTCAAGTTCCAGAACGGCTCGAAACTCACCAGTGAGGACGTCGAGTTCTCGCTGAACCGCGCGCGGTGGATCAACAATCCGGACGGGGCTTCTTTCCTGCTCGACGGGATCAAGAAGATCGAGACTCCGGATGAGCACACGGTCGTGATCACGTTGAAGGAGCGCGACGTCACCTTCACGAGCAAACTGGCCTACAACGTCGCCACGATCCTGCCGTCCGACGAGTACAAGTCACCGGACGAGGAGATTTCCGCCGATGCGCCGGCCGACAAGTACAACAAGTTCCTCAGCAATGACCTCGTCTCGGCAGGTCCCTACACACTGGAGGACTACCGGCAGGACGAGTCGATCAAGCTGAAGGCCTTCGACGGCTACTTCGGTGACGCGCCGAAGAACGACAAGGTACGGGTGCAGTTCTACGCCAAGCCCGCGCAGTTGATGAACTCGCTGCAGTCCGGCGACGTCGACGTCGCGTTCCGGAGCCTGAACCCGCAGCAGCGCGAGTCGCTGCGTAACGACGACAACATCAAGATGGTCGAGGGCAAGGGTGCCGAGATTCGGTACCTCGTACTGAACCAGTACATCGAACCGTTCGACGACAAGAAGGTACGCAAGGCGGTTGCCGCGGCGGTCGATCGTGAGCGGATCATCGACGAGGTCTACAACGGTGTCGGTGAGCCGCTGTACTCGATGGTTCCCCCGTTCTTCGAGGACGTGTCGACACCGGCCTTCAAGGAGAAGTACGCAGACAAGAAGGCCAGCGACTTCATCGACGAGAAGGTAACCATCGACCTGTGGTACGGAACCAACCACTATGGACCGGAAGAGTCCGCGTTGGCTGGTACCGTCTCGCGCATGCTCGAAGAGAGCGGAATGTTCAATGTGAACATCAAGAAGGCACCGTGGGCCGAGTTCAGCGACAACATGGGGCCTGGTGAATCGGGCCAGTACCCGGCGTTCCAGCTCGGCTGGTACCCCGACTATCTGGATGCCGACGACTACGTCAAGCCGTTCTACGATTCCGAGGGTTTCCTACAGATGTACGACAACCCGAAGATGGACAAGCTGATCAAACAGGAACAGTTGGCGGACGACGCGGACTCCGCCGAACGCAAGGAGACCTTCACCAAGATTCAGGAAATCGCGGCGGAGGACGCCCCGATCGTTCCGTTGAACGTGAACACTCCGGTGGCGTTCGCACAGCAGGACATTGCGGGTCTGCAGGACACCATGGATGAGTCGCAGATCTTCCGTTACTACACCGTCCATCACAAGGATCAGGGCTGATACGGGTTCCGGAGAACTCACCCCGCTGAGGCGTCGTGGGTGGCTCGGGTGACCGGGCCGCCCACGGTGCCGTGTGCGGGGAGGAAGGTTGTACTGGCGTGAAAGCTGGTTCACTCGGACGGTATGTCCTCATCCGGGTGCTGCTTGCCATCCCGATGGTGTTCATCCTGCTGACGCTGTTGTTCCTGCTGTTGCACGCGATGCCGGGGGATCCTGTGACGGCGGCACTCGGTGGCAGGTTGCCTCCGGAGGAGATCGCGGCGCGCAAGGAAGCGCTCGGCCTCGACGATCCCATGTATCTGCAGTATTTCCGGTTCCTCGGTGGCGCGATCACCGGCGACTTCGGTCAACCGGTGACCGACTCCCGCAGCGTGATGCAGATCGTGGTGGAGACGGCACCCGCGACGATCGAGCTCGCCGTCACGAGCATGGTGATCGCGGTCACCGTCGGAGTCCTTGTCGGTGCGGTCGCCGGTAAGCTGCGCGACACGCCGTTCGACGTCGGCGGCAGGCTGTTCGGGATCGTCATTTATGCGGCGCCGGTGTTCTGGACCGGGCTGCTGGCGCAACTGTTCTTTTCCGTCCAGCTCGGTTGGTTCCCCAGCAGTGGTCGTTCGGGCGGGTTCGACTCGCCGGAGCGAATCACCGGCTTCTACCTGCTTGACTCCATCCTGACCGGCGACTGGGCCGCGTTGGGCAGCACGGTCAGTCATCTGGTGTTGCCCGCGGTCACGCTCGGTCTGATGATCGGAGGGGTGTTCATCCGACTGGTCCGGGTGAACATGCTGCAGACACTGCGTTCGGACTATGTCGAGGCAGCACGCGGTCGAGGGCTGCGGGAGCGCAACGTGTTGTTCCGACACGCGTTCAAGACGGCATTGATCCCGATCGTGACGATCATCGGGTTGCAGTTCGCTCTGATGCTCGGCAACGCGGTACTGACGGAGAACACCTTCAGCTGGCCGGGCATCGCACGGGAACTCGTCGATTTCATCGGAGCACGCGACTATGCGGCCGTACAGGGCATCGTCACGTTCATCGCGCTGGTGATCGTCGGGGTGTCCGTGTTGATCGATATTCTCACCGGACTCATCGATCCGCGCGTGCGCTACTGATGTGCGTTCCTACGTGGCTGGGTGCGGAAAGGTTTTAACAAGATGGCAAGCGTGAACACTGACGAAACCTCGGATGCTGCCTCCTCGGCACGGCGCACTCCGCTGCGTACGAGGCTTCGGCACATGTACCGGCCGTTCAAGCAGGCCAGCAGGGTCTCGCGGGGGCTGATTTTCGGTGGCCTCAGCGTGATCGCGGTGTTTCTGCTGATCGCCTTCGTGGCTCCGTTGTTGTACCGCTACGACGGTACCCAGTATCGCAAGGAGGTCGCTCCAGGGGAATTCGAGAAGTTCCCCGCGCTGGCCGGGCCGTCCGCGGAACATCCGTTCGGCACCACCAAGGACGGTTTCGACGTGCTGGCCAGGGTGATCGATGCGGCGAGTCTGGCATTCCTGGTCATGGCGATCGCCGTGTCCATCGCCATGGTCCTCGGGGTGACGTTGGGGCTCTACAGTGGTTACCGCGGCGGCAAACTGGATCGGGTGCTGGTCACCTGCATGGACGCGATCTACGCGTTCCCTTCGCTGGTGTTGGCGATCATCGTCGGTTTCGTGCTCCGGACGGTGATGACTCCGGGAGTCTTCCCCGCGGCCGCCGCTGTCGCCGTGGTGTACATTCCGCAGTACTACCGCGTGGTGCGTAACCACACATTCTCGGTGAAGGGTGAGGCGTTCGTCGAGGCTGCCCAGTCCTTCGGTGCGAAAAAGAGCACCATACTCGGGCGCTACGTGTTCTTCAACGTGGTGCAGACGGTTCCGGTGATCCTCACGTTGAACGCTGCCGACTCGATTCTGGTGCTGGCCTCACTGGGTTTCCTCGGTTACGGCGTGCCGTATCCGACGGCCGAGTGGGGATTGGACATTTCGCAGGCGGTCAATGATGTCTCCGCCGGTATCTGGTGGACGGCGTTCTGGCCGGGTGCAGCGATCGTGTTGCTGGTGACCGCGTTGACGCTGGTCGGTGAGGGCGTCAACGATGTGGTCAACCCGCTGTTGCGGGCGCGCGGCAGGGCCGGCCGCAAGATCCGCGCGATCCCGCGTTCCCGCCGCAAGAACGGCGGCGAGAGCAGCGTGCACAGTGTCACGGACGCCGAGACATCCGATGGTAGGGAGCTGGCGGCTCGGATCCGGGACCTACGGGTCGGTTACCGCACGCCGGACGGTCCGTTGTGGGCTGTGGATGGCGTTGATCTCGAGCTACGGGCGGGCGAGGTCGTCGGTCTGGTGGGCGAGTCCGGGAGCGGCAAGTCGTCCATGGGACGTGCCATGCTGCGCTTGATGCCGCCGGGTGGGGTGGTCACCGGTGAGGTCGAGATCGATGACCGGGATATCGTGACGTCCTCGGAGTCCACGGTGCGTCGCATGCGCGGTGAGGGCGTGTCATTGATGTTCCAGGAGCCGATGACTCGGCTCAACCCGTTGATGCGGATTTCTGATCACTTCGTCGAGATGATCAGGACGCACCAGCCGAAGACCTCGAGAAGCCAGGCGCGGACGATGGCCCGGCAAGCGCTGACCCAGGTGGGGATCCCACCCACCCGGATCGACAATTATCCGCACGAATTGTCCGGCGGCATGCGTCAGCGGGTCATGTTGGCCATGGCGATCGTGCTCACCCCGCACACGATCGTGGCGGACGAACCGACCACGGCGCTCGACGTGATCGTGGAGTCGCAGATTCTGGGTATTCTGGAGCGCCTACGGCGGGAGGAGAATGTGGGGATCATGTTGATTACCCACAACCTCGGGGTGGTCGCCGAAGCGTGTGATCGCGTCGCGGTGATGTACGCGGGGCGGATCGTGGAAATGGGACCGGTCGATCAGATATTCAACGACCCGAAGCATCCTTACACCCGGGGGCTGGTCGCCTCCACGATTTCGTTGCGCACCACCGAGCTGCACTCGATCGGTGGGTACCCGCCGAATCTGGTCGATCCGCCGACCGGGTGCCGGTTCGCGGACCGGTGTCCGTACGTGATGGACCATTGCCGGGAAATCGATCCGGTGTTGACCGCGGTGGCCGACGATCAGCAGGCCGCGTGTCTGCTGTATCCGGGGGCGGGTGCCGAGGTTCCCGAGGATGTTGCCGTCCCGTCCGGTGATCCGCAGGCGTCGGGGGTGTGATCGGCGATGCGACGAAGCGAGGAAACAGCGAGGAAACGATGAGTGAACCGGGCGATCGGGACGCCGTCTCCGAGGATCCGCTGCTGGCGGTGCGTGACTTCAGTACCCACTTTCCGCTCGGCCGCAGTGTGTTCGGGCGTTCTCAGGGGGTCGTCAAAGCGGTCGACGGGGTGAGCTTCGACCTGCATCGTGGCGAGGTGCTCGGTCTGGTCGGGGAGAGCGGTTCGGGAAAGACAACCCTGGGACGGTCGCTGCTGAAACTGGTGGAACCGAGTTCGGGCGAGTTACGGTACCAGGGCCGCGATCTGATGCCGCTGTCCGAGAATGAGATGCGACCGCTGCGGCGGGAACTGAGCATGATCTTTCAGGACCCGAACGCGTCGATGAACCCAGCGATGACCATCGCACAGGGCGTTGGCCATCCACTGTGGATTCACGGGATGGTGTCGACGCAGGCGGAGGCCAGAAACCGCGTCGCGGAGATGCTGGCGCGCGTGGGGTTGGAGCCCGCTCGTAACTACCTGGACCGGTATCCCGAGGAGCTCTCGGGCGGACAGAAGCAACGGCTGGTGATCGCTCGATCGTTGATCACCAGCCCGAAGTTCGTCGTTGCCGACGAGCCGGTCGCCGCCCTCGACATGAGTGTGCGGGCACGGGTGTTGGAGTTGATGCTGGAACTGCAGCGTGAACTCGACCTCACCTATATTTTCATCACCCACGATCTCGCGACGGCACGGTTCATGTGCGACCGGATCGGCATTCTCTACCTTGGCGGATTCGTCGAGTACGGGGACGCGGACCGGATGTTCGACGATCCGAAACACCCGTACACGAGCGCGCTGCTGTCCGCGATTCCGCAACCGGAAGCAGGTCGACGGAACCGTCCGAAGAACCTGCCGCGCGGCGAGATCCCGGATGCCGCACGGCCGCCCGCGGGTTGCCGTTTCCACCCGAGGTGTCCCCAGGCGTTCGACGCGTGTGGCTGGGAAGGGCAGGATCTCGTCGACGCGCTCGAGGACCGGTGGACCACGGTCGATGTCGACACCTACGAGTACGAGACGAAACTGTTCGGCAACATTGCCGACGCCGACGTTGCCCGTGAGTCGGTACGTTTCCATGCGCGGCAGCCCCAGGAGTTGGTCGAGTGGCTCCGGCAGTACGGCCCCAGCCTGCCGGGAAACGTGTTCGTGGCCGTGACTGATATTAGCGCCGACACGCACGGCGTCACGGTGCGGTTCGGTCCCGGTCCCGAACCGGCCATGCAGGAGGTCGGTGGCCGGGAGACGGCATGTCATCTCTACGGTGTCACCGTCCGCGACGGTGGGGGCCATGTGGGAGACCCGCAATAGCCGCGTACGCGAGCAGCGCGGATGCCGCCCGGGATGTTGAGTGTCCGGATCGTACCGGGCAACAGGCGTCCGGATCGGGGCACACGACACCGAGTGCGTTGCTCGTCAGTTTCCGTCGGATGCTGTTTTGAACGCGGCTCGGCGTGCGGCTTTCGCGGTTTTCGTATCGGGGTGGTGCTGGCCGATGAGGCGCAACACCGCGTGTGCCTCGGCGTGTCCGCTGTGTCGGATGGTGTCGAACAATTCCGGTTCGTCATCGGCAGGCAGGACGGACTCACCGAGATGCTGGGCAAGTTCGTCCGCGCTGAGCCGGTCCGCGGTTGCCGTGAGCGAGTCAGCCAGCAGCCAGGCGAGCTCCGGTGAGTCCAACTCGACCTCGCCTGTTTCCTCGAGTGACTGTCCACGAGCGTCGGCGAGCGCCATTTTCGCGTGTGCGCGGAGCTCGGGCACCGTGAGCGCGGCCTCCCACTGCTCCACCGGGGCGGGGTCGAGTCGTTGCGTCACGGTCACGGCGATCATGCGTTGTGTCGGATCGCCGTCCCTGGCCAGTGTCAGTAGTTCCGTTGCGGCGTCCGCCGTCTCGCGTCCGGCGGCCCAGGTCGAGATCAACCGGAGCATTTCCGGTTCGTCGACGGTTTCGACGGCGGAGACCAGCTCGGGGGCGGACATCCTTTCCGCCGGGGGAAGCAGGGGCAGCGAGACATCGCATTCCTCGAGTCGCTCCCGGACCGCGGCCCTCCCGAGGTCGGTGAGCTCGACCGTGGTGTCGTGCAGCGTTGCCGCGCCCATCGCGAGCAGCCTGTCGACCAAGTGTTGGGAGGGATCACCGTGGACGTTGAGCCAACTCGTCCATTGTGCTGCCGCCACCGAATCCTCGAGGTGGATCGTGGCGGATTCGTTGACGATTTCCCGGATCTCCTCCTGTTCGGCAGCGCCGTCAAGGAACAGTCGCATGACGGCAATGGCGCCGACGCCCGCGAAGTCGAGATCGGATTCTTCGGCGGCTCGCGTGCTCTCGTCGACTCGGGTGTCCAGATAGTTCTCGTGGGACAGTAGTTCGTAGAACTGCTGTTGCCACGCGGCCAGTGCGGTCTCGTCGTCGGTGTCCGCGAGCACGGGATTGCCGGCGCGTGCTGCTGCGGCGAGCTCGTCCGTAGGTGGCAGTGACATTGCCGGGAGCTCGTCGGGCAGCTCGAACGCCGCTTTGAGGTCGATCACCCGGAAGTCGTCCTCGCCCGCGGGCTGTGTGCTGTCGCCGGCCAGGTGAGCCAGCTCTTCGGGGTGCTGTTCGAGCCAGTCGCGTACCGCGTCCGGGTCGTCCGGGTCGACGTTCGCCGCGAGGAGTGTGTTGTGGAGTTCGTCGAGTTGTTCGGTATCGTCCTGCTGCCGGGTGGCGAGTTTCCGCAGTGCCCACTGGCCGAGCTCGGTGACGGTGTGGTTGTCGTCGATGGCGGTGAAGGCACGCAGTTCGGACGGCAGTTGCGCGCTGTACCGGTCGACGATGCC
>Ga0079226_10001993_pt1 | contig 15670 bp, 18 predicted proteins | sample Poulit2014_FD_76345 | JGI IMG/M metagenome (GOLD analysis project Ga0079226, IMG submission 76345) | Agricultural soil microbial communities from Georgia to study Nitrogen management - Poultry litter 2014 | ecosystem: Environmental > Terrestrial > Soil > Agricultural land | place: USA: Georgia...
AACTCCTTACTATATTAATCTATTAAAACGCTTTACATATATGTATAATACCATGTATAGAGTATAATTTAAAACACTTATTTGAAAAAGGAAGTATGATCTATGGGAATCAGACAAGGTAAAGAGTCAGATATTCACACCATAATGGACATCAAAAATCGTGTCGTAAAAGTAATGCAAAAGTCAGGGAACAAGCAGTGGAATGAGAACTATCCAAACGAGGAAATTTTCTTACAAGATATTAAAAACCGTTCTCTATACGTGTATGAGGAAGATGGGGAAGTATTAGGATTTATTGTTGCAGATGACAATCACGCCTTTGAATACGATGATATCCCTTGGGAACTCACGAGACTTGATAGTATTGCATTCCATAGAGCAGCAGTAAATCCAGATGTACATTCAAAAGGTATAGCATCTAGACTAATGGAAAATGCAGAAGAGATGTTCAAAGAAAAAGGATATCTTGGTGTACATTCTGATACATCACTAGAAAACATACCAATGCAACGTTTGTTTGAAAAGCGTGGGTATGAATATCGCGGTAAGTTGAATTTACATGGGCGATTAGACCGCTGGTATGTCGCTTATGAAAAAGTGTTTTAATACATACCGATAAAAAAGGAGGAATAATATGAAGCTATTAGGTAAATTAATTGCAGGTATTGTTCTTGGTATTGTAGTAGGTGGAGGTTATTATTTAACTTCTGATGGCACAACGGCTCAATCAATCATGGAGGTTGTTGCACGTCTATTTGTGACGATGCAGTCAGTGCTCGGTTCATTTATTTTCTTCTTGATTCCACTCATCATCTTTTTCTTTATTGCGGATGGTATTTCATCTATTGGAACGGGATCAGGAAAAGTTGTGGGAGCAACAATCGGAGTTGCATACATATCAACAGTCTGTGCGGGACTACTAGCATATTTCGTCGCACGCTTCATCATGCCAGTTGTTACAAGTGGCGGGTCAGTGCCAGAGGAATCTGAAGGAATTAAAACATTCCTAGAATTCGATATTCCACCACCAATGGATATTTTAACTGCATTAGTGCTCGCGTTCTCATTCGGTATTGTTATGAACATATTAAAAGCAGAAACGATGAAAACATGGGTACACCAAGGGAAAGAAATCGTAGAGTTCTTAATCGAACGCGTAGTTATTCCAATCCTTCCATTTTATATCGCAGGTGTATTTACAGGCATGTCAGCAACAGGAACAGTGTTTGAAACACTATCTGTATTCGGAGTCGTATTACTTGTAGCAGTAATTCTTCACTGGATATGGCTTGTGATTCAGTATACAATCGCGGGAAGCTTGCTTGGGAAAAATCCATTCAAAATGCTTGCGACAATGATACCGGCATACGTTACAGCACTAGGGACAATGAGTAGTGCAGCGACAATCACAGTAACATTACCAAAAGCAAAAGAAGCAGGTATTCGTGAAAAGATTGCCGACTTTGTTATTCCACTTGGTGCTACAATTCACTTATCAGGATCCACAATCACAATCACTGCATGTTCAGTTGCAGTAATGAGCGTTATGCCAGGATTTGAGATTGCAGGAATCGGTAAAATGATTGGGTTTATCTTGCTTCTTGGGGTTGTAATGGTTGCAGCGCCTGGGGTTCCAGGTGGAGCGATTATGGCAGCGAGTGGTATCTTAGTATCACAACTTGGCTTTAGTGAAGCAGCAGTCGCATTCATGATTGCACTATACATTGCTCAAGACAGTTTCGGTACTGCAACAAATATTACTGGTGATGCAGCAATCGCTGGTATTATTGACAAATATGAAAGCACATTGAACAAAAAAGATAGCGTCTAAACAAGCGGTCCCAGTGATTACTGGGGCCTTTTTTGTTATAATCTAATAATGGTAATTAAAAGTTATATATAATATAAGGACGTTGAAAATGAGAGGGTTAATTTATTTTATAATTGTCATTTGCTTTTTAGACTTGTTTGTCCAACTTCCAGTTGTGACGCCGTTCGCAATGTCTTTAGGTGCAGATGAATTCACGGCAAGCATTGTGGTTGCTACATATTCAGTTACAAATTTACTCGGTAATATTATCGGGGGGTATTTCTCAGACAGAGTGGGTCGTAAAAAGACACTACTTATCGGCATGCTGTTACAAGTCATTATCATCAGTGTGTACGTGTCGACCCCATCAATCCCTGTGTTAATCGTTATTCGTGCGTTACACGGATTTACGAGTGGAACATTGACACCAGCAGCATTTAGTTTAGTGCAAGATATTTCAAGACGACAAGCCATTGGTAAATCTATGGCATTCACTGGAGTTGCGATTGGTTCAGCGGCAGTTGTTGGACCTGCTATGGGTGGAATCATTTCATCTAAAGCAAGTTACGAAACACTTTACATGATACTTGCGGGTATCTATGTACTTGGATTCTTATTAACAGCGTTTGGTACGAAAGAAAGTTCGACGATTGAAGCGAGAAAACAATCCAATGAAACATCATGGACAGAACTACTAAAAAGACGTTCATTAAATGTATCATATCTGTCATCACTCGCGCTTATGACTTCGATGGGAGCATTGTCATTCGCACTCCCATTAAAAATGATGGAACTCGGACTCGCAGATCACGTTACGGGAGCGTTACTCAGTGTATTTGGAATCACAGCAGTTATCATATTTAGTACACCACTAAATAGAATGTATACAGAAGTGTCTTCAATCAGACTGATTGAGCTCGGTATTTTAATCATCACAATTTCAATGATTTGTATTCACTTTGCAACATCACTCACATTTATGTACGTCACACTCGCAATTTATGGATGTGGATATGCGCTCATATTCCCATCTATGAACAAGATTATCGGACAATTCGCCAACATGAGTGAACGCGGAAAAGCAAACGGAATATTCTACAGTTATTTTTCACTCGGATCAGTTGTTGGTTCAACACTTGCTGGGTACTTCACAACACTGTTTGGACTACCATTTCTCAGCATGGCAATCATCATGATTGCATTATTCTTTATTCTTCTAATTTTAGGCAGAAACATCAAATTTAGAGAAGTGTAGGTGAGGTAATGGCAAACATACTTCTAATGGGTGTATATGGAGAGGTCGGTCAGTCTCTTTATCACGCGTTAAAAGACGACAATGATATTTATGCGTTTATTAATCCAGATAAACCCAATCTCTTTCGAGAAATCAACGGACTGGAGCTCGATTTTTATCAGCTCGATGATATGAGAAAAGCAGTTGCAGGCATGGATATTGTTATCTTTCACGAAGATCCAATCATGCGATTTGCACGATTAAACCAGGGACGATTCGACACGTTTCTACAACTCATTGCAGATAACCTAGGTCGTGCAGCCGAAGATTCAACGGTAAAACAAATCGTGTATGTATCAGAAGAAATCGTCCATGAAGAAGTGAAAGATATTTTAACTGCATACAAAACACCAGTCGTAAGGACAGATACGAAACTACTTCGTTACGGAAAGAGTTTAAAATATAAAAATCCATCGAATCGTACAATGCGCAGTGCACAACGTGCCCAAATTCCGGAAGGTTGGACGCTAGAAAATGTTGCGAAATATTACTTCAAATGGCTCGACACGATTGTATTCGGTATTGTAGAAATTGAATCTTACGATGATACGGTTGAAATTACATTTCCAACTTTAGATAAAGCCATGCTCATCATGGAAAGAGATAGAGAAAACGAAGAAGAACGCATGATCCTTCTGAAAGTTGTCGCTGGATCACTTCTTGAAAAAGGAGCAGAAGCAACTTTTGAATTTAGAGGATTACCTGATAATAAATCATTTATTATGATGCTCCATGACTTTAAATCAAGACTTCCATGGCAAGTGTACAAGATTACTCAGGCACCAATACACGGACTTGTATCGAGAATTTATCAGGTAGAAATGGTCATTAACAACACATTATTAGAAGAGAATCAAAAAAATAAACCAGAGTAGCACATATACTGGTATAATAAAAAAGTTAAATTTGTAAGTAAGGAAGATGAGAATGGGAAGAAAATGGAACAACATTAAAGAAAAGAAAGCACAAAAAGACCAAAATACGAGTAGAATTTACGCTAAGTTTGGCCGTGAGATTTATGTCGCTGCCAAAAAAGGAGAGCCAAATCCTGAGAGTAATATAGCACTCAAGATGGTATTAGAACGTGCCAAAACATTTTCGATTCCTAAGCACATCATCGACAAGGCAATAGACAAAGCAAAAGGAACAGACGATGAAAACTTCGACGAATTAAGATATGAAGGATTTGGACCAAACGGTTCGATGATTATCGTAGATGCACTGACAAACAACCACAACAGAACAGCAAGTGACGTGCGTGCAGCATTTGGTAAAAATGGTGGTAACATGGGTGTCAGTGGTGCAGTAAGCTACATGTTCGATGCAGTTTCAGTATTTGTTTTTAGTGGATTTGACGCAGACACGATTATGATGGAACTTTTAGAAAGAGATGTAGACGTTAAAGACGTGACAGAAGAAAACGACTATACGGTTGTATACGGTGAAACGACAGACTACAACGAAATCAAAACTGCATTAGATGAAATTGGCATTGAAGACTATGAAGTGGCAGAACTATCAATGGTTGCACAAAACGAAGTAGAATTAAACAATGAAGACCTCGCACAATTTGAGAAACTCATCGACGCATTAGAAGACTTAGAAGACGTACAAACGGTTCACCACAATGTGAACTTAGGCGAATAAATGATAGAGACATGTTTCCGAAAGAGAAACATGTCTTTTTTTATGCATTCATAGATATTTTTAATTGACTTTGATTCATTCTAACTGTATTATACTAATTAATACAGATGATATAGGAGGTGTGTCTATGTTTGATCTAGACTTGAAAAGCCGCATACCCATTTACGAACAACTGGTTGAGCACATTAAAGAGATGATTTTCCAAGGCGTCATACAGGCAGATGAAAAAATGCCATCCGTACGTCAGCTGGCAAGTGAACTCACAATCAATCCGAATACCATTCAAAAAGCATATAGAGAACTCGAGCAACTTGGTTATATATACTCTCTCCCAGGCAAGGGAAGTTATGTGAAAGAGGTAAGTGAGATGAAAACAGAAGTACATGTCAGTGCATTAAAAGAAGATCTAATTTCAATTTTGAAAGAACTATTATTCTTAAATGTGTCGAAGGACGAAATTGTAGGAATCATAGACGCTGTGGAAGACCAGATAGAAGAGGTGAATGAAGATGAAAATCGTAGCGAATAATGTAGATAAACATTTCGGTAAATTTAAAGCCGTTGATAAAACAGACATCGTCGTTGAATCCGGGACGATTCACGGACTTTTAGGATCAAACGGAGCAGGTAAAACAACGTTAATGAAAGTGTTAGCAGGTATTTACAAAGCAGATAACGGAACTGTTCTGTACGATGACGCACCGATTTTTGAGAACGTATCGACAAAAAGAGACGTGCTCTTCATCAACGACATTCCGTTCTACTTCCCAGGAGCAACAATCAACAAGATGGCAGAGTACTACCGGGCGATGTATCCGAACTTCAGTAACATGAGATTTAATACACTATGTGAGCTCTTTAAACTGAATCCTAAGAAGCCACTCAGCCAGATGTCTAAGGGTATGAAACGCCAAGCATCATTTATTCTTGCTTTTTCATCAAAGCCGAAGGTCATGTTACTTGACGAACCATTCGACGGGCTAGATCCAATCGTTAGACGCCAGGTAAAAAACATCATGATGCAAGATATTGCGAATCATAGGCTAACAGTCCTAGCATCGAGTCATAACTTGCGTGAAATGGAAGACTTATGTGATGCAGTTTCAATTATGCATGAAGGTCACGTACTAATTAGCCAAGACTTAAATGAGGTTAAAGGCTCACACTGTAAATTGCAGATTGCATTTAAAGAACTTCCAAGTGAAGACTTCTATAAAGACTTAAATGTTGTCCACAAATCTATAAAAGGGCGTATTATCACATGTATCTTACGTGGAGATATCAGCAATGTAGAGGAAAAAGTATCAAAATACAATCCACTCATGTATGATATCTTACCATTAACTTTAGAAGAAATATTTGCGTATGAAATGGGGGAAATTGGTTATGAAATCGAAAATATTATCATCGAATAGTGTACTCACAAAGTACTTTACTGGAACAATATTCTGGGCTACTTTTGCATACACGCTCTTAATGATTATTCTCGTGCCAGTTTCTCTGTACATCATGAGTAAAGCAAGTCAGTTTAACATTTATGATTCTGAAATTTACGCGTCAGGAAATACACTCATCAATAACGGCATACTGCAGATGATGGTATCCATGATTTTTGCAGTGACACTTGCAGTCATGCTCTTTGGATTCAAGAACAAAGAAGCATCGTCAGACTACATTCATAGTTTACCAATCAAACGTGGCAACATCTTCATAAATGCGAATATCATTGGATTCGTAGCAATGATTATCCCGTTAGTAATTGTTTCGATCATTGCCCTTATCATGAGTCCATTCTTAAAAGGACTTATTTCACCGATGGAAATACTCGTATGGGCATTGTTCACACTCGCAGTGCAGTTCATCATCTATGCAATCAGTCTCTTCGTAGGATTCTTAGTGAACTCTTTAAACCTACACCTTGAAATGATTGTCATTGCGATGTTCTTACCACTCGTCCTATTTGCTTTCGTGATTATGAACGGTTCATACTTCTTTAATGGAGTACCAAAAACGATACTCATGAGTTCAGAGTTTCCTATGAAACTATCATTCCCAGTTTCAACGTTTGTAGAAATGGAATCAGGTGACTTGAATAAAATGCTCTTCATCATCTGGATTCTGATTGCGATTGTCCTATTCGTAGGAAGTTATCTCCTGTATAAGAATAGAAAAAATGAAAACGTAAACTCAGTTTTCAACTATACAGTGTTATATCACATCATCGTAGTTATACTCACAATTTTAGGTATGCTGATGATTGGTCTTGGTTTAACAGTACTCATTCCAGTCGGTATTATAGTTACAATATTTATGTTTGCGATTGGTGCACTCATTTCATATATCTTAGCGTTAATGTTCATGCAAGATAACGTGCGTATCACGTTTAACTTAAAAAATATATTTATCACGACTGGTGCAATCGCGATGTTCTGGGTGATCTTTATTACAGGATGGAAGATGTATGTCTCTACCGTTCCTGAAGCTTCAGAAGTTGAGGCAGTAAAAATTTCAGACTGGTCATCTATACAATACTACTCTCCAGGTGAAGTAGATGAATATTTCAGGTCAGATTATGAATACTCAAGAGCGGCTGATGATGTTAAAAATGTCATCAACTTGCATGAAACTCTAAAAGGTCAAGAGCTTAAAGTCTATAATACAGATGAACTTGTTAATACAATTAACATCAACTATCTGTTAAAAGACGGTACTAAAATTCATCGTGAATACCAAGTGACAGAAGACCCTGATGAGAAAATTATGAGCGAACTTAAACAAATTGATAGTTCAGCACTCACAGCGAAGAACGACTTCTTCTATAACCTAAAAGAAGATAATAAGTATGAGAACGGATCTCTAGAAATCTTACACTTCTATGTTGGAGATGAAATTAATAGTACAGACAAAGTGGTAGAACAACTCCAGAAGAACTATAAAAAAGAGTATGGATCACTTAAAAATATGAATCAAGCAGCAGTCAAATATACAGGTAAAGCATCATTTGGCCTTGGAGTGAAGTCAGGTTATACTCATCTATACGGTGAGAGTTCAATCTATAATAAGGCAGTGACGGATTTCTTAAAAGAATATGACTACAGCATGACAACACTACTTGATTTAGAAGAGCCATACACGTCAATGTACAAAATCGATCTATCAAAAGTAAAAGATAAAGACCAAGTCTACGAAGATTTAAACTACATGAGTTATGAAAACTTTAAAGAAAAGTATGATATTGAATTACTTGAAGGTGAAAATCTAACAGAAGCAACTAAACAGTTAGATAGTTACAAATTCAATACGGAAGGAGACACGCTACTTCTTGTGACTCCAATGATGAATGAGGAAGATATTATAGCTGAAGAACCTCTTGGAACATACTTCAGCGTCGTAGTAGACGAATAAAAAAGACGGGAAACCGTCTTTTTTTATTTTATTTTTACTAGATAGTGATAAGCTATTCTTATAGCTATACTTTTTATTTCGATATTTTGTATAATTAGTTAAGGAGTTGAGTACAGTGAAAACAAAATACTTAGATAAGCGTAAATGGCGTCGTTTGAAACGCAGCTTTTACAAAGAAGTATTAACTTCGTATCAAGGGACGAGTGTACTCATTGGAGCGCTACAAATTAAAGAAGTAAAAGCGCCCTTAACTGTTAAAATCATCGATCAAGATGTATTAGTCGCGGATAATCATTTCACTTGGTTACAAATCATGCCTGAAGACACAAATTATAGCATGACTGTAATGTACAACGACAAAAACAAAGTGGTTCAATACTACTTTGATATCAATAAATCCCACACATTAGAACTTGGTAAAGCACGACGTGAAGACATGTACTTAGACGTACTTGCTCTACCAGATGGTCGATGTGAAATTGTGGATGAAGAAGATGTTGTCCGTGCAGTTAAGTACAAAAAGATGACACAGGAAGAAAAAGAATTTGCGTATAAAATCGCACATCAATTAGTTGATGATATTAGGAAAGATTTTGGCAAATTCAAAGAGTTAGCGCAGTTTGCGTATCAGAAAGTGATGGAGAGATAAAATGAGATTTGATGATTACGAGTTACTCGTTACGTTAAATGAAACTAAAACATTAAGACAAGCAGCAGAGGTGTTATACATTTCGCAACCTGCAGTGAGTCAAAGATTAAAATCGATAGAAGAACAGTGGGGCACACAGATCTTTATCCGTACCAAAAAAGAACTAATCGTAACGAGTGCTGGTGAAAAAATCATCGAACACGCAAAACATGTGGTCGACAAAGAAACCCATTTAATGGATTCCATTAATAGAAATCGTTCAAATATCGATGGGAAGGTAACGATTGGTGTTGCTTCACTTATTGGTTATACGATTATTCCTTCAGTGTTAGAGAAGTTTTTAAAAGAATATCCAATGGTGAACGTACAAGTTCAAGTGGGGTCAACGTCAAAAATTGTTACAAATGCAGATAAGTATCACGTGTCAATCACACGTGGAAACAAGGTGTTAAACAAGGAGAACGTTCTATTATTTAGTGATGAACACTACCTTGTTGCGCCTAAAAACAAACCAATTGAAGAACAACCTCTCATTGAATTCCAAGCCGACGCTTGGTACAGCAATCAATTAAAACAATTCTTCGAAGCACGCTTTAATAGACCTTATTTACCACAGATTCATGTCGATCAAATTACAACTTGCCGTGAATTACTCTTAAATGATGTTGGTATGACTGTTTTGCCTTCATTGATTACAAATACAATGGATCTTTCAAATTTTCATGTTGAGAAGGTAGAAATAGACGGAGTGGCACTATTACGTGACACATTTATTTCATATGATAGTAGGGTGTTAGAGTTACCACAGGTTAAATCATTTATTGACCTGATTACTGAAGAATACAAATAGGTGATTTATGTTTATAGAACTATTGCGTTTAGATAACTACAAAATATATATATTAAACATGGTCTTTCTCGGTGTTGCGATTGCGATTACCGCACCATATATGGTCATTTATATGACTGAAAACCACGGAATGACAGTCACAGGATTTGGTCTTTTTATGGGAGCAGGGGCTATAGGCTCGTTTATTGTAAACACTATCGTTGGTCGTGTGAGTGACCGTTTGCCATTTGACAGAAAGTATTTGATACTTGCAGCGTTACTCATGGAAGTAATCACGTATTCTTTATTTTTAATTTTAAATGAAACGTGGATACTAGTTGCAGGATTCATTCTATTTTATAGTTTGGGTGCACCTGCCATGCCACAATTGTACGCATCGGCACGTGAGAGTGTGAATGATGCGAAGAACAATAGTTCTAACTTTAAGACGTTCGCAAATACATTGCTGCGTTCTATGTTTAGCTTCGGATTCCTCTTTGGACCTTTAATCGGTTCTGTTTTACTGATTAGATATGACTTTATTGGTCTATTTATTGGTGCAATTTTTATGTTCTTTATGGTATTTGTATCGACATTATTTATTCGCAATAAAAAAGTACCTAGAGAACAAGAAGTGATACCGGCACAAATGTTAGGGGAAGCGGAAGCACCGAAATTGTTTAAAACACCAGCATTACTCATTCCCTTTATCGCATTTACATTCTTGCAAATGGGTCAGTGGAGTTATCTTTTGAACATGCCGATTTACGTGACGCAGTTTCTTGGCGAGGGAAATGAAAAAGTCGGTTTACTTTCTAGCATATGCGCGGGGTTAGAAGTTCCGTTCATGATTGGAATTGGACTGGTTGCATCTCGTTTTGCAACGAAACATCTATTGATGGTTGCAGGAGTTATTGGTTCAATGTTCTTTATCACTGTAGGATTCTTCAATAGTTTTACGGTTATACTTGTTGGACAAGTATTCTTGGCTATGTTCTTAGCAGTGATTTTAGGTCTTGGAATTAGTTACTTCCAAGACGTACTACCGAAATTTCCAGGTTACGCATCGACATTGTATGCGAACGGAATGATTGTTGGACAACTGCTAGGTAACTTAATGGGTGGACTGATTTCAGACTATATTTCAGTGCAGTACTCATTTATAGCAAGCGGAATTATGCTTATTATTGCGGTAGTTATGTTTGGATTTGCAAAAAATGAAGTTAAGGAAGGTTTTCAATAATGGAAGCACTTTGGTGGGTACTCATCATAGTATCCTTTGGACTTGGATATTTAGGTCTTATATTCCCAGCGATACCTTCAATTTTAATGTTTTGGGTATCTGCATTTATATATCACTTTTTAGTGGGCGATGAGCTCTCTATAATGTTTTGGCTTGTATTAATCGTCTTAACAATTCTCATATTTGTGAGTGATATGGCGATTACACAATACTATGTGAAAAAACTAGGTGGAACGAAACTGGGGCAGATTGCGGCAATCATCGGTACGATTTTGGGTATGTTTATTTACCCGCCACTTGGTGTAATCTTTGTTCCGATATTCCTTGTGTTTATAGTAGAACTTATCATGTTTAAGAAAGTACAGCCCGCATTCTATGCATCGCTCGGATCATTACTCGCGTTCGTTACAACGTCATTATTCAAAGTCGTGGTATACACACTCATCGTTGTGTGGTTCCTACTCGATGTATTTGTGTTTTAGAATAGTAGGATGTTTCCTGGAACAATCCGGAAGCATGTTTTTTAAGATAAACACCGAGTGATTATTTTAGAAAGAATTATATGAGAAAGGAATCCTACTGCTAATCATTAGAATTCAGAGATTAGGATTGCGATACACATAAAAACTTCCAGCTATTTCTTTCTAGCTGGAAGTTTTATTTTATGCTTCTATTTCTTCGCCTTCGTCGTCTAGTACTTCTCGTGCGTTATGCATTTCGTATTGTGCTTTATGGATGCCACGCTCAATGTCTAGCGCATAGTGACATGCAACTTCGTGGTTTTCATCGATTTCTTTGTCTTTACGTTCAAGAGTTGGTTCCGTTGTTCTACAGAGTTCTGTCGCAAACGGACATCTCGTATGGAATCTACAGCCCGTTGGTGGATCGATTGGTGAAGGCACGTCTCCTCTTAAGAAAATACGATTTGATTTCTTCTTCGGATCTGGCACTGGTATTGCTGAACTCGAAAGTGGACAGTCACAATTTGCAGGTTCACTACAATCATCAGACCGTGATAGAATTAATGGAAACGAAGAACTTGTAATGAGTGAGACGACAAGTGCATCACTTGCATATCTTGGATTCAACACAGAAGTTGAGCCATTAAATGATAAGCGTGTTAGACAAGCACTTGCATATGCGTTTGATAAAGAAAAGATTTTCAATGATGTGTTAAATGGTTCAGGTACAATCACAAACAACTACATCAAAGAAGGTATGATTGGTGAAACAGATGATCTAAAGAAATATGATTTTAATCTTGATAAAGCAAAAGAATTGCTTGCTGAAGCGGGTTACGGAGACGGCTTCACGATTGAGTTTTTATCTGATGACGATTCCGAAGTCAAAGACATTGGATTATATTACCAAGAAACGTTAAAAGAATTAAACATCGACCTCAGGATTAAACAAGTAGAGTGGGGTACGTTTTTAGAGATGGCATCAAACGGAGAACAGGACTTGTATTATCTTGGTTGGAGTAACGCGACAGCAGACCCAGATAACACGTTCACGCCACTATTCCACACGGATAGCCAAGGTGCTGGAGGAAACCGTATGTTCTACTCAGACGAAAAAGTAGATGCACTTATCTTAGATGGACGACAAGAAAAAGATCCAGAAAAACGTCAGCAAATCTATGAAGACATTCAAGACATTATCATCGAAGACATGCCGATGATTCCAGTCAGATTCTCAGATAAATTAAATGCATATACTGCGAATCTGAAAGACGCAAGAATCGACGTAAACGATTTATTACATTTGGATAAGGCGACACTTGAGTAAATACATTTTAAAGGAATGACTTGGTCATTCCTTTTTTTCATCCCTATCACTTAAAATTATTTATATAATAATGGTATACTGTTTTATAAGTAGAAAATAGGTGAGATAGCATGAAACGAGTCTTTCTTTTGCTGATAGTTACGGTGTTTTTATCGGCATGTTCGAACGAGAAATCTCAGGTCGACAAGGACATAGAAAACTTAGATAAAGAAATTGTCAATCTAGAGCGACGCATCAGCGAATTAAATAACGAGAATGAATTATTAACTGAAAAGAAAAAACAAAAGCAAGAACAATTAACTGAATTAGAGAAAAAAGCTGCAGAGGATAAATAGGAGGATTCTGGTATGTATGAAAAAGAATTTATTTTAGTAGAAGGCAAGACATTGACTTTAAAAGAGCTTGGTTCTGAAATTGAATCAATTATCGGAAGACCCGTTGTAGATATAAATGGTAAACTAGACCGTGTCGTTGTAAAAAAACCAGCTCCTGAACAAGAGTTTGAAGCGTTTAACGTCACATATCAGGTCGAAGGATCTAATGATTTCATCAGCAGTGTTGTAACAACAAAAAGTAAAAAGAAACTTGAGAAATATGATTTTGTAAATGAAACATTTAAAGTGCGTCTCCTCAGTTATAACAGAAGAGATGCAGAATGAGATATATTAAAACAAAACGATTAAATTTACGAAGTTGGAAACCGGAGGATGTCAACCCGTTCATTAAAGCAACTCAGGACCGGGACGTAAACCAGTTCACGCCAACGAGGATGACAATTAAAGAAGCACGTGAGTTTGCACGTCTATCTAGTGCGAGTGTGAACGACCGAGGTTTTGGTCTCTTTGCAGTCGAAAGACGCGATACGAAAGAGTTTATTGGTATCGCTGGTATTCGTGTAAAACAATTTGACGATAAAAAACACGCACACGATATGCATACCATGTTTCCGTGTATCGAACTCTATGTTATGCTCATTAAAAAACATTGGAATCAAGGGTTTGCGACCGAAGCACTTCGTGGTGTTGTTAAGTTTACAGAAAAGAAAACAGACATCCATTCGGTATATGCATTTGTATCGAACAGAAATATGCCAGGGTTAAACGTATTAGACAAGCTTGGAATGCAGAAAATTGATACATTTAAGCATCAACAATACGTTGATGGGCACAGCAAACAAGCATTTTTCATATACAAATTAGACACGTAAAAAGGACATCCCAATTAATTACGGGAATGTCCTTTTTCTATATCTTCTCTTGTACGTCCTTTAACGGGAGTAAAGTGTTCAAGTTTTTCAACAACATCTTCAATACGATTAACTTTACGTATGAGTTCTAAGAATCGTTCTTCTAAAAAATCATGTTGAATGAAAGTATTAAATAATTCAAATAAAGAATCGTAGTATCCTGCAGTATTCACAAATGCAATTGGTTTTTGGTAAATACCAATTTGGCCAGCAACAAATACTTGGAAGAACTCTTCCATTGTGCCCGCGCCACCAGGTAAAATCACAATCGCATCTGCTTCATCAATTAATTGCTCTTTACGAATACTCATGTTTTTAACAATGCGCATATCTTGTACACCAGTATGAGACATCTCACGGTCGACAAGTACCTCTGGAATAATTCCAGTGACTTCACCACCGTGATCTAAGGCACCCGTTGCTACAGCGCCCATCAGACCAAGACCGCCGCCACCGTATACGAGACGAATGTCTTGTTCTGCTAGGATTTTACCTAAGTTATACGCAGATTCTTCAAAAATACGATCATTACCAGATCGTGCTCCGCAAAAGACTGAAATGTTCTTAATATTCATAAACGTATCCTATTCTAAACTATTTTTTCGTGAAGCTTGATTTATAGTCATCAAACGCAAGATGTGCATCTGACTTTACGTAATTTGTACCTGTTCCTGTTGTACGACCATTTGATTCAAAGTGTGCATCATTTCTTAAGCGATGCTTTAAGAATAATGAGTCATCCACTTCTGTAGCGCGAGAACCAGGTCGTTCACGCTTTTCTTTCCAAAGTGCTGCACTCTTAGGATCTAATTTCGTTTTATGTTTTAAGAATAACTCTCCATGTGAGTAGTCATCTTTATATTCAGTACCTATCACTTTTTCTTCATTTAATTCTTGTACATTAGTTGTTGTGGGTCTATCAATATCTAACTTTTTGTTTTTGTCTTGTACACTCATTTTGTTTTGTTTCTCCTCACTCGTTGGTAAATCTGTATCCAACTCTTTAATTTTAGATTTTAAACGTTTATCACGTGCTTTTTCAACATTATCCTCGTATTTTTTAAGTAATTTTCCTTCTTTTTTCAGTTTTTTCTCATAGTCTGAGATCTCTTTTTTATACTGATGTTTCTTGCGGTTATCCGTATATTTTTCACTGATAAACTCTGCAGAATCCTTCGTTTTATCAGCAACAACACTACCCGCATGTTTTACTTTTGTCGTAGCTGCACCGACTGAACCTTTAGCTTTGCCGTACAATAACTTCGAATTATCGTTTAGCTTTACGACATCCGGGTGGTCTTTTATCTTACTACGCTCCTTGATGAGCGGCACTAAAATAAGTGGCGCTACTGAAGCAATCATTCTCAATTTTTTGTTCATAAACTCGTCCTCCGCTTATCAGAAGTTATCCTTATTATATCGTACCCCTATGTGACTTGCATTAAACGAACAGTAAAATAGGTTTGAAAATCATGAAAATAGGAAAAATATATAATAACGAGTTGGAGGAGGCCGTATTTATGGTAGATAAAAATACGAAACTAACAGAAGTTTTAGTAGAATATCCCGATTTATTGAAAATTTTTAAGCCGTATACATTTGATTATTTAACAAATGATGAGTTAACTGTCGGAGATGTTGCAGAAAACAACACACTCGACGTTGAAGGATTCGTAAAAGAAACAAATGAACTGATAGACGTAGAGTTGCGCCGTGACCTCGGAGAAAAGAATGGTAGAGAGTTGCTCGATATAATAAA
>Ga0079226_10001994_pt1 | contig 15668 bp, 17 predicted proteins | sample Poulit2014_FD_76345 | JGI IMG/M metagenome (GOLD analysis project Ga0079226, IMG submission 76345) | Agricultural soil microbial communities from Georgia to study Nitrogen management - Poultry litter 2014 | ecosystem: Environmental > Terrestrial > Soil > Agricultural land | place: USA: Georgia...
AAATGAATTTATCAACCGGAAAATGAATTTATCAACCGGAAAATGAATTTATCAACCGGAAAATGAATTTATCAACCGGAAAATGAATTTATCAACCGGAAAATGAATTTATCAACCGGAAAAGCCAGGGCCGGAATCGGCCTGGCTTTTCCTCAGCGTCTAGATAACTTTTGCGCCAAGTGTATCTTTAAAATGGCCAAGCGCCCAGTCATGTCCTGCTGCATTAAAGCTGGCCACTGCATCTTTATGAATAACAATGTTAAACCCTTTGTTATATGCATCAACTGCGGTGTGCAACACGCAAATATCCGTACAAACGCCGACGAGATGGAGTTCATCTATTCCGCGCTCACGCAGCTTCAGCTCCAAATCTGTACCGGCGAAAGCACTGTAGCGTGTTTTGTCAAAATAATAGACATTGTTTTTGTCCTTATTTTCCGCATAAACCGAAGCTAATGAACCATACAGCTCCTGTCCCGCTGATCCAATGATATTGTGTGGCGGGAAAAGTTCTGTTTCCGGATGCAAGGTATCCCCTTCCTCGTGCGCATCGATCGCAAATACGACATAATCCCCGGCAGCAATGAAGTCTTTCGTAATTGAAACGATCTTTTTCTCGATAGCCTGTCCCGGCTTTCCGCACGTCAATTTTCCTTCATCCGCTACAAAATCAACCGTATAATCGACATTGATTAATGCTCGCTTTACCATTCATCCCACTCCCTTTAAGTTTTTGACGGATCGCCGTCTGCCACCATCAATCAAAGTTTTTCCACTTTAATCTTATGTGCTTCACCTTTCATTCGTTGTGCGGCATGATACGTCGGACCGACCATATCAGTGTAGGTAAAACCATATTCAATCGCGGTTGTCACAAAGCTTTTAGCAAGATGAACTGCTTCCGGAACTGAATGCCCCTGCGCCATATAAGCGGTAATCGCTGCTGAATACGTACAGCCTGCTCCGCTTGTATTTTCCGTATCTATCCGTGGTGCCTCAAACGCGGTCAGCGTTTCACCATCATATAACACATCAACTGCCTCGCCTTTCAATCTGCCGCCTTTGACAAGTACATACTGCGGTCCCAGTTCGTGTAGGTCGATCGCGGCTTGCTTCATATCGTCCACTGTCGTCAACGCTCGTCCATCTAAAAGATACGACGCTTCAGGCACATTCGGCGTTATAACATCCGCCATCGGTACGAGCCTTTCCTTTAAAACATCGATGGCATCATCCGCGAGCAGCTTCGAATCAAGCTTACCAACCATGACAGGATCAACCACTTTGATTTTTACATCTGAGCTGGCAATCAATTCTGCTGCTTTTTCAATAATTTCTTCGGAAAACAACATCCCTGTTTTGAGTGCATCAATACCAACCTGTCTGGTAGCCGTGACAAATTGTGCCTCAATTGCCTCGGTTGTCTGCAGATGCACATTTTTGTCTGTTTCAGGGTGACGGGCAACAATCGCCGTCACCACACTCATGCCGTATACATCCAGCTCCTGAAATGTCTTCAGGTCCGCCTGGATTCCGGCACTCCTCCCAGCTGCTGAACCGGCAATTGTGATAGCGCGTGATGGTAGATTCATACTGTAAAACCCTTTCTGCTGTTAAAATATGATAACGATGAAGAACCAAACAATCATAACCAGTTGGATAACCACCTTGGCGACTGCCCCGCCAAGAAATCCGATTAATGATCCAATGGAAGCACGGATAGCTTCCTCGAATGTTTTTGCCTGTGTCAATTCAATAATAAGCACGGTGATAAATGGAATGACCAGAATGCCAAACGGCGGTATGATAAACGAGCCGACGATGACAGCAATGGCAGCACCGCGTTCCCCCCACTTGCTGCCGCCGTATTTTTTGACAAAATAACTGTTGGCAATGACATCCGCAACAATCAGGATAGCGGTCAATACAGCCATCGCCGTCCAGAAAAACCAGGTCAGTTCATCCGCATTGATCACAAAATGATAAAGCAGAAAACCGACCCAAAGTACTAATGGGGATGGAATAATCGGAAAAATAACGCCTGCAAAGCTTGCGATAATTAATGCAATGATAATAATCCAAACGATAATGTCCAGCATGGCCGCCTCCAATTCCGGCATACGTTCAAAAAGTCCGGTAATGACGTACAAGCAGTAGAACTAAGGTTATATACTTTTCTTTTTGAACATGCACTTCTATGACTGTTTCCGAAACATACTTGATATTTTGGTTTCTTCCTTATTGATGATACGTTTATAGTTCTCCATATGTTTCAGTATGCTCATTATCGATAATAACACAACAACCATCGTCGGCTCGATTCCAAAGAACAGAAAAGTTGTCACCAAAAATGATACATACATGAATAATACACCAACAACCAAATAATCGGTTGCTAATGTAAATAACAGTAAAATAGCAATCCCTATGACGGCTATCTGCCAGTCAATTGCCAGCAATATACCGACTAATGAAGCAGTCCCTTTGCCGCCGCTGAATTTCATGGTGACAGGGTGATTATGCCCGACAATAATAAATAACGCATTAATATACACCAGCAGTGTTTGAGCCGGTCCGGTAATGCCCTGGCTTTCCAATATATATAAGACTAGCAGTACCGATAGTGTTGCTTTAAAAATATCAATCAGTGCAACCAGAATGCCATACTTCCAGCCTAATAATATCGTTGTATTGGATGCTCCGGAATTTTTTACCCCTGTATTCTTTATATCCATTTTCTTATACTTCCCGATAACCTGTGAACCATGAATACAACCAAACAGATAGCCGATCAGACTGACCATGAGCACGTACACTAAACATCCCCCTCCCTTCTGTTTTATCATATATTCAGAAAACGATATCTTCAAGACCAATATTTAACAATAAACTGTACACAACATTTAAATCGGTTTTATACTATACGTAGTTTTGAATTAAGATAATATGAATTGATAATAAATACGATCAAGGAGGAGGCATTTGTATGGAATTAAAAGGTATTCACCACGTATCCGCCATCACAGCCAATGCAAAAAATAATTATCATTTCCATACATATATTTTAGGTATGCGCCTGGTTAAAAAAAACGATCAACCAGAACGATCCATCCGGAATTGGCAACAGACGGGCCAGGTTTTGCAACCGATGAAGATGTCGATCGTCTCGGTGAATCACTGGCACTGCCGCCATTATTTGAAGACAGGCGCAAAGAAATTGAAGCCAATTTAAATCCGCTTGATACGACAAGGCCGCACTGAATGGTGCGGCCTTTCACTATACATATTTCATGGTTAACTCCAAATACTCATTGATTGCCAGGATAACCGGCTGGAGAGATGCATCCCAAAAAGCTTTTTCTTTAATATCCCTGCCTAAATGGTGCCAGGCCAAATCCTCAACAGTCATCCTTCCGGTATCACGCAATAACGCATCATATTTCTCCGGGAACACTTCTCCCTGCTCTTTTGCCAGCATATAAATGCCATTGCTGAACAAGTAGCCGATCGTATACGGTATATTATAGAATGCTAATTCGGTATCAAAAAGCTGTGAGACCGTCATCCAGGTAAACGGATTGTACTCATCAATCAGATCCCCATAAAGATGCTCCATTTCCCTGCCCATCAACTCAGAGATTTCACCTGCCGAAAGCGGTCCATCCTTTCTTTTTTCATACATCTTTTGCTCAAATAAAAACAATGCCGGCATCTCTGCCTGATATTTCAGTCCATTCATGATTTTCATTTCCAACAATGCTATTTTTTTCTTGTCAGATTCCGCATGTTCGATGGCTGCATCCAATACTAGGTTTTCAGCAAACGTTGACGCTGTCTCCGCAACACTCGTGCTGACTTCTTGGGCAAATGCAGGTTCATCATGCAAAATATGGTTATGATAGGCATGGCCAAGTTCGTGGGCAATCGTTACGACATCCTGATAGCTGCCATTATACGTCATAAAAATACGGCTTTCTTTCGCAACAGGCATATTGGCGCAAAAACCGCCGTGCATCTTCCCTTTCCGGTTTTCCGCCTCAATCCAGCGTTCACGAAACGCCTTCTCGGCAAAATCACCAAGTTTTTCACTGAAATTATGAAACTGTGTGATAATCTTTTCGGCTGCTTCACGATAGGGCAGTTCATTTTCAGAGGTAAAGCTTGGTACGCTTGTGTCATACCAGCTTAATTTTTTCAGTCCCATCAGCTCAGCTTTTCGGCTAAAAAAGGACTGCGCGATGCTCATGTTTTCTTTAATGGCTGATACCATTGTCTGTACTGTCTCTTCCTGTATCCGGTTTGCTTCCATGGCTTCTTTTAAAAGCCGCCAACCGCGCTGTCTGTATAGATCAAGCCTGAAGCCGCTGATACGGTTTAAAATGGCCGCAAAAGCGTCAGCGTGTTTTTCAGAAACGTTTACAACACTGCTGGCAGTCTTCCTTCGAGTCGAGCGGTTATAAGAGAACAGGTAGCTCATGGCCTGCCCGACTGATAATTCTTCTGTTTTCCCATCCTGCTCAATTGGAATGCGCAAATCACCCATCATCTGTTCATAATAATCTGCCCAGCCGTTAAAGCCATTTACCGAAAGTGTGCCGATCATCTTTTCCATTTCAATCGGCAGTTTGTCATCCATCGCTTGTTTACGTTCCTGCAGGTAAAATTGATATGCTTTCACATCGTCGTGCTCCAGCAGTTCACGCCACCCGTCTTCTGGCATTTGTCCGATGATACGGTCGATATCCAGCTTCAAGTCCTCAAAACCGGTTTTTAAGAAATCACTTTCTTCGGACAGATGAGCCACATCCGGATCATTCACATTGACAGCATACAGACACACTATGTATTCATCAAGTTCAAATGATTCAATCAGGAACGTCTGCACCTCTTCGAATAATGCTGCCAAGCTATCAGTATCTGCCGGATCGGCCATAGCTGTTTTATCATGCAATACGCTCAAGTCATGCTTTAACTTGGTGATTAATCCAGTCAGTTCACTTGAGTCTTTCCCGCCCGGATAAAGTGAATCAAGATCCCAGGTTTCATCAAACACTTTCTCCATCAAAATCCCCCCATAATCTGTAATTGATAGCATTATACGACTATTTTTTTGTTACCGCATCCGCCCCGGGACTGACCCCGACGAATATTTCAATGTTTTTCCGAACTGGCCGATATGTGACCTATTTCCTGGTTTCGAACATATATTATGCTATTCATTCTCACCAGTCTAGCGGAATTAAATTTTTATTTGAATTTTCTGTCATAAAGGCGAATTTTAAGCATATACAAGAAATACAAGTTATTTTAAAGCATCTAATAGTATATTTCAATTCAATAGAAATAATTTAAAATTTCAAGGTTTTATTCCAAATTATCAAAAAATACAAGATTTGAACAGATCCATAAATCCTTATACTATTATAGTATGACTGTTTCCAAGAGGTTTCCCCACTTACCTGCTGTTCAATAACTAGTAAAAAAGTAATGCGTATTTGCAATTTTACTGGGACATTGAACACGAATACTCAGGCCTTATCTTCACTTAAGGCAGACAATTTTATAAAGAGAATCAAAAAGTGAGCGGGCTAATCGTCATGACTGCTGGACGTTAACCCGATTTCACTTAAAAAATTATGGGAGGTCATTTAGGAGATGAAAAAACTATTAGTTACTTCAATTTTCGGTATCTTCTTACTTGTACTGGCCGCATGCGGCGGAGGCGGTTCTGATGATGCAAGCGGCAGTGACAACGGAGATAGCGGAAATGAAGGTGAATCAGGCGGTGATTCAACACTCGCTGAAATTCAGGAATCAGGAACAGTTACAGTGGGATTTGCAAATGAGGAACCATATGGTTATCAAGGAGAGGATGGGGAACTAAAAGGTGCTGCAATTGATATAGCCACCGCAGTATTTGCCGAGCTGGGAGTGGATAATGTTGAGGGGCATTTATCAGATTACAGCCAATTAATCCCTGGTTTGAATGCAGGCAAATTTGACGTTATTACATCAGGTATGGCGATCAACCCTGACCGTTGTGAAAATGTTGACTTTGGTGAACCTGAAATGCTTTATGGCGAAGGACTCATCGTTCAGAAAGGCAACCCGATGGACCTGCACAGCTATACGGATATAGCCGAATCAGGTGCCACAGTATCCATCATGTCCGGAGCAACTGAAATCGGCTATGTACAGGAAATGGGTGTGTCTGAAGACCAGATACAGGAAGCTTCCGATATCCCTGGAACGTTCTCGGCTGTTGAATCAGGCCGTGCCGATGCAACAACCGGTACCGAGATGACCGTTAAAATGGCATTGGAGTCTGCCGGTAACGATAAGCTTGAATTTGTGGATGATTTTGAACAGCCGGATATCGAAGGCATTCCAAGCTATGGTGCTGCCGCTTTCCATCCGGATAATGATGAACTGCGTGAAGCGTACAATGAAGAACTGCAAAAGCTGATTGATGATGGAACGGTAGCCGAACTACTGGAGAAAAACGGCTTCCATCCTGAAAACAACGCACCACCAGAAGACGTTACAACTGAAGAAGTCTGCAGTGGTGAAAAATATTAATCTTACAGTGTAATATAAATATCCCTGCAATGACTCCATAGGGTCCGGCTCCCTCACCCAGGGGGTCTGACCCTATTATTTTATGGCATATCATATGAAACCAAAAGTCCGTGTTCAAAAAGGAGGATAAAAAGACCGAGAAGTTCAAAGCGGCATAGTTTGGAGCAGCGGGCTTCCACAGGGTGTGGCGAGTTCTGCGTTGGCGATTGTCGTGGACGGTTTTAGCATAAGGTCCTCTGATCGGTGTGTTATTTTTACCGGACTTTTTAAACAACTTCTAAAAGGAGTGATTATTATTAACACCATTGCTGAGAACATTTCTGAGATATTTCCTGTCCTGATGCAAGGTGTGGGAATAACAATTCAAGTATTGATTGGTTCTATTATTCTCGGATATTTAATGGCATTTATTGCTGGCTTCTGTCGTTTATCTAAAAATCCGATCATTAAATACTTAACCACATTTTATGTTGAAATTTTCCGCGGAACATCATTGATCGTACAGCTATTCTGGCTGTTCTATGCATTGCCGATATTATTTGGAATCGATTTGGGAAGTGATTATCTCGCAGGTGTACTTGCGATTGCTCTGAACTATGGTGCCTATATGTCCGAAATTGTACGTGGCTCAATTTTGGCCGTTGCAAAGGGGCAGACGGAAGCTGCGACAGCACTCAATATGTCGCGTTTCCAGCGTATGCGTCTGGTCATTTTTCCTCAGGCCGTCCGCATGATGCTCCCGGAATTCGGCAACTACCTCATTCAAATGCTCAAGGCGACATCTCTTGTTTCACTGATTGGTATGACCGATATTTTATACTATGGTGATATTTTACGGAGCAGCAATCTGTCACAAGCACCAACTGTCTATTTCTTAGTGCTTGTATTCTATTTCATTATGGCCCTGCCGTTAATATGGCTGACCAGAAAAATGGAAGATGCGTCGAAGAAAGGGGTGGCTAGCTAATGAATGGCAGCAACTGGCAATGGGATACATTCTTTGATGCTTTCCCGATTGTACTCGAAGGACTTGGAATTACATTAGGACTAACGATTGCCACTTATTTATTCTCACTCATATTTGGCTTTGTCTGGACATTCCTGAACAGCATTCGAATTAAACCTTTAGCATGGCTGTTCAGATGGATCATGGAATTTATACGGTCAACACCACCCCTGGTTCAGCTATTTTTCATTTTCTATGCATGGCCAATGGTGCCGGTTGTCGGTTTTGCCCTCGATCCGTTCACGAGTGCTATTCTTGGCCTGGGGATTCATTTCAGCACGTATATCGGTGAAGTGTATCGCTCAGGTATTGAAGCAGTGGACAAAGGCCAGTGGGAAGCAGCCAGGGCGCTTAACTTTTCAACAGGACGTAAATGGACCAAAATCATATTACCGCAAGCCATCCCGCCAACTATACCGATGCTTGGGAATTATTTGATTATTATGTTCAAAGAAATTCCATTGGCATCAACGATTGGGGTTGCAGGGATATTGAATCTGGCAAACGCTTATGGGGCAGCAAACTTCAGGTATCTTGAGCCTTTAACCATTGTGGCCATTCTGTTCCTTGTTTTAAGTTATCCGTCAGCTATATTGATCAATAAACTGGAGCGTAAAATGAACCGACGCTTTGATAAAAAAGAACCGACCGGCAGTAAACCAATGAAAGAAGAAGAAAAGGAAGGAGCTGTATCATAATGACTGAAGCAATTGTAAGTTATAAAGATGTTCATAAATCGTTTGGTGATACAGAAGTTTTGACAGGGATTAACCTGGATATCAAACCGGCTGAAAAAGTAGCCGTTATCGGGCCAAGCGGATCCGGGAAAACAACGATCATCCGCATGTTGATGACACTGGAAGAACCAACATCCGGCGATATCATTGTTGACGGCAAGAATTTATGGCATATGGAGAAAAATGGCGAGCTTGTACCTGCCAATGAAAAACATTTGAGACAAGTACGCGGCGATATCGGAATGGTTTTTCAGCATTTTAACCTGTTCCCGCATATGACCATTCTCGAGAATTGTATGGCAGCACCGGTGCATGTGCAAAAAGTTGATAAGAAAGAGGCAAAACAGCGTTCCATTGAAATGCTCGAAAAAGTGGGACTTGGTGATAAGCTTGATCATTATCCAAGTCAGCTGTCAGGCGGTCAAAAACAGCGTGTGGCAATGGCCCGCGCACTCGTCATGCGTCCGAAAGTCATGTTATTTGACGAGGTCACATCCGCACTTGACCCTGAACTGGTCGGGGAAGTATTAGAGGTTATCCGTGACATCGCCAAAGAAGGCGAAATGGCAATGGTCCTGGTTACCCACGAAATGGAATTTGCCCGTGACATTGCTGATCGCGTTTTATTTCTTGATAATGGTGTGATTGCCGAGCAAGGACCGCCGGCAGATGTACTGGAAAATTCCACTAACGAACGGCTGCAAAGCTTCCTGCACCGTTTCAGATCCTAGATATTATAAAAATGCTGACCCGATTGCTAGCGGGTCAGTATTTTTACGTCTAGTCTGTTTTAAAGCGTCAAACTTAATTCAGCGGCGCGCTATTCCTCCGCAAAGATAAAAAGTAAAAGCTAAATACGCCACGTCCACGAAAAAAAACATTTCTTCGTGTGATGCGTCGCTTTCCTTGTCCTATTACAACGCTTTGTGACCCGCATCATGCAGGCCAAAAATACTTATTCTACCGGGTCCTCTCCGATAATTTTTACTTCACGTTCGAGGCTCACACCGAATTTTGCTTTCACCGTATCCTGGACAAAATGGATCAGATTAATGTATTCCGTTGCTGATGCACCATCCAGGTTGATGATAAAGCCAGCATGTTTCAATGACACCTGTGCTCCACCGATCTGTTTTCCCTGCAGCTTACTGTCCTGAATCAATTTTCCTGCAAAGTAACCCGGCGGACGCTTAAACACACTTCCACATGACGGATATTCAAGCGGCTGTTTGGATTCACGTTTGAATGTCAAATCATCCATTACGGCTTTGATATCCTCATATGTGCCCGGTTTCATCGAAAATCTTGCTTCCAGCACAATATACCCTTTATCCGGTATGTTGCTGGAACGGTATTCCAAATCAAGGTCATCAGCGGCTAAATGAAGCAGATTCCCTTTCGTATCCACAACAATCGCGCTCTCCAGAACATCTTTGATTTCACCGCCGTATGCACCGGCATTCATAAATAGTGCACCGCCGACCGATCCCGGAATGCCGCATGCGAATTCAAGTCCAGTTAATGAATGAGACAAAGCTTTCTGTGAAACATCAATGATTCTGGCGCCGCTTTGTGCGACAAGCTTTGTACCATCGATATTTATATCTGCCAAGCGGCCTAAATTCAAAACAATACCGCGGATTCCGCCGTCCTTTACAATCAAATTAGAACCATTACCAAGCAGCGTGAAGGGTATGTTTTCTTTTATGGAAAGTTTAACAATCGCCTGTACTTGTTCGTATGTTTCAGGGGTTACATAGAAATCAGCTTTTCCACCCAGGCGTGTGTACGTATGTTTATACAAATATTCGTCCTTCATCACATTTTCCGGTGATGTTATGTTCTTCAGCTGCTCAAACGTATGGTGGTCATTTATCACAAACATCAATCCTTTGTAGTTCTCTATCTTTTATCCCGCATGTAACGGTCAGTAACCCGCCAGAATATGGCGGTTAACTCACCCTCAATGCCCGATTCGGTTCGGGCCTGCAGGAAGAAAGTCACAAAGGCGTTGCAACACGACGTTGCGATATTAGCCTTTGCTCCCTTCTTCAGTGGAGAAAATGCACTCCACTGAATGCAGTTTCACTTGACATAATTAAGAAAGGAATAAACCATTTTATCAACTCGGGGGTCTTCATGCAATGCACTATGTCCCAGTGTATCATCTTGAATCATTTCATAGGTTAATTGGTCTTCAGACACAATATGTTTGATGAACCCGACACTTTCTGGTACTGCAATGGGATCACCTGTACTTCCAATACTTAAAACTTCCAATTGTTCCGGTATAACATCTTTATTCAAACGAAGCTTTTTTAGTGCGTACGAATCAGGTTTCAGATTTTCCGCAGCCGGATCATGATGGATGCGAAAATAGCCTTTACTGTATATGCCGGCAAACGGACTGCCGATTGCGATCAGTTTATCGACCGTTGGGTATACTTCTTCATCCTGATATGTTTCAATATAATTCATCGAGACAAGACCGCCCATTGAATGGCCGACTAAATTAACTGTTTCGATCTGGAATGTTTCCTTCATATGTGCCAGCAGTTTTGCCAGCCATGCAGAAGTATCGTGAAAGCTGGCCCGATTATTTTCGAAAATAACTTGAACAAATACAGGTCCATTGACTTTTCCGCTGTCCCGTTTATATACATTCACATCCAGATTGCCTGCCGGTGACACCCTGTAAACCAAGGATGTCTGTCCCCAGCCATACTGATGCTCAAATCGTTGCAGCATATTCTTAAACGAATTTTGTGTTCCTTTATAACCATGCACAAACACTGTTGAACTTTTAACATGTCCCTCTGACATTGTCCTGTCAGGTGCATAGAGCCAATTCAGGATCCAGATTGCTAAAGTGAACAACAGGATAGTCCCGATAACATGTTTCTTCTGCATAAACCTAACCCTTCTGAATAGATTCATCGTGCCGCAATGTTTTTTGTTTTAAAATAAACCACGTAAAATAGGCACCGATGCCAGCAAGCAGTATTTTGATGATCAGCAGTGGTACGATAAACAGAATCGTATAACTCATCGCCAGCCATAATACCGAAACACCTATCACTTTTGCCTTTAGGGGTATCCCCTTTCCATCCCGGTAATTTTGAATATAGGATCCAAAGTATTTATTCGTAATCAGCCAATGATATAGTTTTTCCGAACTTCTGACATAGCATGCTGCTGCCAGCAATAGCAAAGGTGTTGTCGGCAAAAGCGGCAAAATGATTCCCAGCACCCCGAGTCCCAATGAGATTGATCCGGCTATAATCAGCAATAATTTTTTTACCCGTTTCATATTTAACACCAGCTGCAAAAATTGAATTAGTGAACAACCATGTCTCTATTTATTATAGCACTAAGCCGTCTTCTATGCCTCATTGTCTATGGAATTTATATGACATTTTAATGCTAAATCGCTTCCATGATCACAAAATCCATTTTCACTGTTGACTTTTTCTTCAGTTCTGTCTAAAATATTAAATAACTTTAATTAGATAAAGTAATAAAGTAATAAAGTATGATTTGAATGGAGTTTTTTGACATGCGGCCCTATATAACCAGCGGCGAACACAACCTGAGTCAAACGGATTATCAGCTTCAAAATCGTATGCTGACAACCATTAAAAATCGTTTCCATACCTATGGTTTTCAGGAATCAGGAACAAGCGTATTCCAGGACTACGACATGTATTCATCCGTGATCGGGACAGTCCAAAAACATGACATGATTAAAACAATCAATCCTTCAGGTGATGTCCTCGTACTGAGACCTGATGCGACGATTCCGATTGCACGACAAATGGCAACCGAAAAAACAACATACCACAGACTGTTTTACGTGCAGGATATTTTCCGACAGCCCAAAAATCAAAGTCATCATAAAGCATTCACCCAGGCAGGCGTTGAATGCTTTGGTGATGATACACCGGAAAATGACGCAGAGATGATTGCGCTCGCCGTTCATATATTAAACGATTTACGGTTTGATCAATTTAAAATCGAGATCGGTCATGCCGGTTTTTTTAGAGATTTAATAGACGGATTGCCGATTTCACCGGAAGAATTGGAAAAGCTGCAGGAACTGATCCAATCGAAAAACCTGATCGAGATTGGGCCATTTCTGGATAGTCTTTCTGTGGGAGAAACGATTGTCGAGGCCATCCAAGCGATACCATTGTTATATGGCGATCCGGAACGTGTTATGGAAAAAGCGTCGGAGATTACACTGAATGACAACATGAAACAGACAATTGACTATATGAAAGCGGTTTATGACCTTTTTAAGGCGTATGACGTTGAAGATTGCGTTGTTTTTGATCTCGGTCTGATTAATCACATGGCCTATTATTCCGGCGTTATTTTCCAGGGGTATATAACCGGCTACAGCAAACCTGTTTTGATGGGCGGCAGATATAATGATCTAACTGAACAATTCGGTGCTGACATGCCGGCGATTGGATTTGGCTGTATTATCGATTATCTGCTGGAAGCCAGGAAAGCGGACGAACAGGAAACAGAGATGGAGAACACGGTTGACGTTGGCATTTATTACGATCAAAACACAATCAATGCTGCCCTGCCGGCCGCAACCCAACTACGGAATGCAGGCTATCAGGTGCTGACGCAGAGCCATGATAATGGCAGCATACCGAGCAGATACACCGTTCAATTCACCAAAGAAGCGTCATTACTTATCCATCAGACGAAGCAACGGACATTTCAAAGCATCAGTGAACTGGAACACCTGCTGCAAATAGAAATGAGGGATAACTGAGTGAGCACGATGACATTGGCACTTGCAAAAGGACGAACAGCTGAAGATTCCATCAAGCTATTGGAAAAAGCAGGCATTCATTTCGATGATTTCAGCGAAAATTCCAGAAAACTGGTTTTTTATGATACTGAAAGCCTAATTAAACTCATATTCGTCAAAGCCGTTGATGTCCCGACATATGTGGAAAACGGGGCTGCAGATTTGGGGATCGTCGGTAAAGACAACATTATGGAATCCCAGGCGGACATTTATGAAATCCTTGATTTGAAACTGGGCCAATGCAAATTTGCCGTTGCCGGTTTTAATAACGGACAGTCGCCGACAAAGAATGTGCTAACGGTCGCATCCAAATATCCGACCGTTGCGAAAAGCCACTTTCATAAAAAAGGCGTCCCCATCGAAACGATCAAGTTAAATGGTTCCGTGGAACTTGCACCCATCATAGGCCTGGCTGATGTGATTGTGGACATTGTGGAAACAGGCAATACGATCCGGGAAAACGGGCTGACAATCCTTGAAGAGATCGAGTCAGTCAGCACCAGGTTAATCGTCAACAAAGCAAGCTTTACGACCAAGTCTGAGAGCGTGCATGCTTTTATCAATACTTTACAAATTGGTTTGGAGTGACGCAAAATGAAGCTTATTAAAGCCAGGGATTTTTTACAGAACCTGCAAAGCCAAACAGAACAAACCGATAACAGCCAATTGGATGCATCCGTATTGGACATTATTTCTGAGGTGAAAAAAGCCGGGGACAAAGCACTATTGGACCTGACTGAGAAATTTGATGGTGTCAGGCTTGGTACGATGGCTGTTTCAGAAGCGGAATTTTTGGAGGCGGAAAAAAGGGTGAGCGATGAATTTAAACGAGCGATCCGAAAAGCCCGGGAAAATATCACCGCGTTTCACTCCAATCAGAAGGAACAGTCCTGGTTCATGAATCAGACAGGGGGCATAACACTTGGTCAGAAAGTAACCCCGATTGAACGGATCGGCGTTTACATTCCCGGCGGAAAAGCTTCCTACCCATCTTCCGTCCTGATGAATGTCATCCCTGCCCAGCTGGCGGGTGTTAAAGAAATTGTCATCACAACACCACCAAATGCTGACGGAAAAATCAGCCCATATGTCCTGACAGCAGCAAAAGAAGCTGGCGTTCAAGCCATTTATAAAGTCGGTGGTGCTCAGGCGATTGCAGCACTGGCTTATGGCACCGAAACAATTGACAGGGTCTTTAAAATTGTCGGTCCCGGCAATGCCTATGTGGCCCGTGCAAAGAAATGGGTGTTCGGTGATGTTGACATTGATATGATTGCCGGACCAAGTGAAATTTGCATCATTGCTGACGAGACGGCACAACCCCGTTATGTGGCGGCAGATCTTTTGTCCCAGGCGGAACACGATGAACAGGCACGCCCGTTACTCATCACCACCAGCGGCCATGTCGCGGATAGTGTTAAGGAGGAACTAACCAGGCAAACAGAACAGCTCGAACGGAAAGTTATAGCGGGCCAGTCATTGGCGCAAAACGGCCGCATCATAATGGTAGAAACACTTACTGAAGCGTTTGATGTTGCCAACAGGATTGCACCGGAGCACTTGCAGCTGATGATCCGCCAACCGTTTGAAAACTTCTCGAAGGTTACTAACGCTGGTGCGATTTTTCTGGGTGATGACTCACCTGAACCGTTGGGTGATTATGTGGCCGGACCGAATCATACATTGCCGACCAGCGGCACAGCAGCTTTTTCCTCGCCGCTTGGTGTGTACGATTTTGTCAAAAAATCAAGTGTTATTCACTATCCCAAAGCGGCCCTTAACCAGGTCTACGCGGAGATCATCTCCCTTGCCAACGCGGAAGGACTCACAGCACATGCCAAATCAATTCAAATCAGAAAGGATGAGGGCGATGCGTAAAGCCACGATCAATCGGAATACAACCGAAACAGCGATATCAGCCAATTGGAACCTGGACGGCAATGGCACTTCAGACATCGAAACCGGTATCGGCTTTTTCGATCATATGCTGACACTGATGAGCAAACACGGGCTTTTTGACCTGACGATAGACTGTAATGGCGATTTGGATGTTGACCAGCATCACTCAGTGGAGGATACAGGGATTGTTCTAGGGCAGGCATTCAAGGAGGCGCTTGGTGATAAAGCAGGCATCACCCGCTATGCCACGGCGACAATACCGATGGATGAAGCACTGTCGTTTGTTTCAGTCGATATCAGCGGCCGTCCGTATCTCGTCTATCACGTCTCCGGGCTAAAAGATAAAGTCGGTTCGTTTGATACAGAGCTAGTTGAAGAGTTTTTCCGCGCCTTTGTCAATCATGCCGGCATCACCCTGCACATCAATTTGGTATACGGATCAAACAGCCATCATATTATTGAATCGATTTTTAAAGGTTTCGGTCGGGTGCTTGATCAAGCTGCATCACTGAACGACAGAATCGAGGGCATCCCATCGACCAAGGGGTCACTCTAGGTAGAACTTGAGCCCGGGAAAGACCTCTCGCGCGAATTGGCGGGCTTGTCGCGCGAATTGGCG
>Ga0079226_10001995_pt1 | contig 15665 bp, 13 predicted proteins | sample Poulit2014_FD_76345 | JGI IMG/M metagenome (GOLD analysis project Ga0079226, IMG submission 76345) | Agricultural soil microbial communities from Georgia to study Nitrogen management - Poultry litter 2014 | ecosystem: Environmental > Terrestrial > Soil > Agricultural land | place: USA: Georgia...
ACGACGACGATGCCGATCTGGCCGACCGAGGTGGTCGACCAGATGTTCTGGTTCATGCCCTCGCTGAACGCGGCGTAGACCACCAGCAGGATCGAGCCGCGGTCGACGATCTTGGTCGGGGCGGCGTAGCGGGTGAGGAAGCCGACCAGCAGCGGGCGCAGCAGCTGGCCGATGATGAACGGCACCAGCAGCTGCAGCACGATGTCGACGATGGCCTGGGCATCGATCTGCGCATCCCCGGTGGTGTCCATCAACAGGATCACCAGCAGCGGGGTCAGAAATACCCCGACCAGGTTCGAGAACGAGGCCGAGACGATCGACCCGGCCACGTTGCCGCGCGCGATCGAGGTGAACGCGATCGACGACTGCACGGTCGACGGCACCAGGGTCATGAACAGGATGCCGGTGTAGAGCTCGTCGGAGATCAGGTGCGGGGCCAGCACCCGCAGGGCGAGCCCCATCAGCGGGAAGAGCACGAAGGTGAAGGCCAGCACCGTGGTGTGCAGACGCCAGTGGGTGAAGCCCTGCAGGGCCTCGCGCGGCGACAGCCGCGCCCCGTAGAGGAAGAACAGCAGGCCGATGGCGATCTTGACCGCCCAGTCGAGCACCTCTTCGCCGGCGCCGGAGGCCGGCAGCACGGCGGCCACGCCGACCATGGCGAAGATGCCGATCATGAAGGCGTCGATGTAGAAGCGGTCGAGGAAAGCGCGCACGCTCTCGACTCCGCGTCGCAGTCCGGTCATCCCCGACTCCCGGGGGTCGCCGTCATCGGGGCGCCCCGCTCGTCCGTGTCGTCGATGGTCAGTGCACCGCGTGGTCGCAGGAGCCGGCGATCGAGCACGACCCGCACGATGACCCGCACATCCCGATGTCGTCGGGCAGTGCGTCGGCGACCTGCGTGGCCGTCTGGGCGCCGATCGTGATCAGCAGGACGCCGGCGATCGCCGCCAAGACGATGATGACCACACCGGCCACCCCGTCCAGACGCAGCGCGGCCAGACCGCCCAGCAGCCAGCTCAGCGCGCCGACCAGCACCATCGGTGCCGCCACCTTGTTGACCATGGCGAAGTTCTGCGCACTGCCCAAGGACTTGGCGGTGCGCACGCCCACCCAGCGGTTGCGCGGCAGGTTCTCGGTCAGGGCGGCCAGAGCCACCGCGCCGAACACGACGGACAACACGATCAACACCACGGCTGCGATCCACACGCGCCCCATCGTACGGCCCCGCAGCGGCTGCGGTGAAGCCCCGGGGCTCCGCTGCCGATCGCTCCCCGGCTGCCAGGGCTTATCCTGGAGTGCGTGACCGCGTCGAATCCTGATACCGCCCCGTCCGCCGACACCGCGCCCGCACACCGGTACACCGCCGAGCTGGCCGGTGCGATCGAGCACCGCTGGCAGCACCGGTGGAACGAGCTCGGCACCTTCGCCGCACCGAACCCGGTGGGCGCGCTGGCCGCGCCGGACGGTGAGGTGCCGGCCGACAAGCTGTTCGTGCTCGACATGTTCCCCTACCCCTCCGGGTCGGGTCTGCACGTCGGTCATCCGCTCGGCTTCATCGCCACCGACGTCTATGCGCGCTTCCACCGGATGAACGGCGCGAACGTCCTGCACACCATGGGCTTCGACTCCTTCGGTCTGCCCGCCGAGCAGTACGCGGTGCAGACCGGCACCCATCCGCGCACCACCACCGAGGCCAACATCGAGCGGTATCTCGAGCAGATCCGCCGGCTGGGCCTGGGCCACGACGAGCGGCGCCGGGTGGCCACCACCGATGTCGACTTCTACCGCTGGACCCAGTGGATCTTCCTGCAGATCTACCATTCGTTCTACGACGCCGAGGCCGGCCGGGCCCGCCCGATCGCCGAGCTCGAGGCCGAGCTGGCGGACGGCACCCGCGCCACCGCCGACGGGCGCGCGTGGGCCGAGCTGTCGGCGGCTGAGCGCGCCGCCGAACTCGACGCGCGCCGACTGGTGTACCGCTCGGATTCGACCGTGAACTGGTGCCCGGGGCTGGGCACGGTGCTGGCCAACGAGGAGGTCACCGCGGAGGGGCGCAGCGAGCGCGGCAACTTCCCGGTCTTCCGCAAGAAGCTCAGCCAGTGGATGATGCGCATCACCGAGTACTCCGATCGGCTGATCGACGACCTGGAGCTGTTGGACTGGCCGGAGAAGGTCAAGTCGATGCAGCGCAACTGGATCGGCCGCTCCCACGGCGCGACCGTCTCCTTCGCCGCCGGCGCGCACGCGATCGAGGTGTTCACCACCCGGCCCGACACCCTGTTCGGCGCCACCTACATGGTGCTCGCCCCCGAACACGACCTGGTCGATCTGCTGGTGGCCGACGCCTGGCCGGCCGGCACCGATGCGCGCTGGACGGGCGGGGCCGACACCCCGGGCGCCGCCGTGGCCGCCTACCGGACGCAGATCGCGGCCAAGTCGGATCTGGAGCGTCAGGAGAACAAGGACAAGACCGGGGTGTTCACCGGCGCGTATGCGACCAACCCGGTCAACGGCGCGCAGGTGCCCGTGTTCATCGCCGACTACGTGCTCACCGGTTACGGCACCGGCGCGATCATGGCGGTGCCCGCCCACGACGAGCGCGACTGGGAGTTCGCCACCGCCTTCGGCCTGGACATCGTGCAGGTCGTGGACTGTGAGCAGGACGTGCGCGAGGCCCCCTACGCCGGCGACGGGGTCGCGGTGAACTCGGCCAACGACTCCGGTCTGGACATCGACGGGCTCGCCGTCGAAGAGGGCAAGGCCGCGGTGACCGCCTGGCTGGAGGGCCGCGGTCTGGGCGCGGGCACCGTGCAGTACAAGCTGCGCGACTGGCTGTTCGCCCGCCAGCGCTACTGGGGCGAGCCCTTCCCCATCGTCTACGACGAAGACGGGCTGGCCCACGCGCTGCCCGAGGCCATGCTGCCGGTCGAGCTGCCCGAGGTGAAGGACTATCAGCCGGTCAGCTTCGACCCCGACGACGAGGACACCGAGCCGAACCCGCCGCTGGCCAAGGCGATCGACTGGGTGAACGTCGAACTGGATCTGGGCGACGGGCTGAAGGACTACACCCGCGACACCAACGTCATGCCGCAGTGGGCGGGCAGCTCCTGGTACCAGTTGCGCTACGTCGATCCGACCAACGACGCGCAGTTCTGCGCACCCGAGAACGAGGCCTACTGGATGGGCCCACGCCCCGAGGCGCACGGGCCGGACGATCCGGGCGGGGTGGACCTGTACGTCGGCGGGGTCGAGCACGCGGTGCTGCACCTGCTCTACGCCCGGTTCTGGCACAAGGTGCTCTACGACCTGGGGCACGTCTCCAGCGCGGAGCCGTACCGGCGGCTGTACAACCAGGGCTACATCCAGGCCTACGCCTACACCGACGCCCGCGGGGTCTACGTCGAGGCCGAAGAGGTCGTCGAGCGCGACGGGAAGTTCTTCCACGGCTCCACCGAGGTGTTCCGCGAGTACGGGAAGATGGGCAAGTCGCTGAAGAACTCGGTGACCCCCGACCAGATCTGCGCCGACTACGGGGCCGACACCCTGCGCGTCTACGAGATGGCGATGGGCCCGCTGGACACCTCGCGGGCCTGGGCGACCAAGGACGTGGTCGGGGCGCAGCGGTTCCTGCAGCGGCTGTGGCGCCTGGTGGTCGACGAGCACAGCGGCGAGGTCACCGTCACCGCCGACGAGCTCGACACCGAAACGCTGCAGCAGGTGCACCGGGCGATCGACGGGGTGCGCGAGGACTACGCCGCGCTGCGCGACAACACGGCGATCGCCAAGCTGATCGAGCTGACCAACCATCTGACCAAGCGGTACCCCTCCGGGGCGCCGCGCGCGGCGATCGAGCCGCTGGTGCTGATGACCGCCCCGGTGGCCCCGCACCTGGCCGAGGAGCTGTGGTCGCGGCTCGGCCACGCCGAGTCGCTGGCCCACGGGCCCTTCCCCACCGCCGATGAGCGGTACCTGGTCGACGACACGGTCGAGTACCCGATCCAGATCAACGGCAAGGTGCGCGCCCGGATCACCGTGGCCGCCGATGCGGACAAGGCGGCGCTCGAGGCCGCCGCGCTGGCCGAACCGAAGGTGGCCGAGCAGCTCGGCGATGCCGCACCGAAGAAGGTCGTGGTGGTGCCCGGGCGGATGATCAACGTCGTGATCTGACCCCGGCCTGCGCACGCAGGCGGCGAGAATACGACGGTGGCCCGGTCGGAATCGACCGGGCCACCGTCGTCTGCACCGTGCGACTACGCGGCGGGGTCCGCGGTGATCTCGAGTGCCGGGGTCTGCGTCGGCTCCGCCTCGGTCTCGGGCTCGGCCGACTCCTGCGGATCCGGGGTCTGCGACGGGGCGTCCGGGGTCGGGCTCGGCGCCGGCGTGACCGGGGTCTGCGGCGTGGTATCCGGCGCCGGGGTGTCGGTGACGTCCGCGGTCGGGGTGTCCGTCTCGCCCCGGTCGGTCTGGCCCTGAGTGGCGGCGACCTCCTCGGTGGTGTCCGACTCCGGGGTGACGGTGGCCGATGCGGCGAGGTCGGGGGCGGACGAGGTGGTGGTCACCGGGGTCTGCGATCCGGTGGTCCGTTGCGTCCCCTGCTCCGCGTCCTCCCCCGCGGCGGCGTCGATGTCGACATCGGTCTGGGCCTCGGTGTCGATCTCGTCGTCGGCCTGGCCGCCGCGCGCGGCCTCACGGTTCTCCCAGGCCGCGACCGCGAGCTCGTAGAAGTGCCGGGCCTGGTTGCGCGGGATGCGCACGATGCTGACCGCGCTGTCCCCCAGTGCGGTGGTGCCGGCGCGGAACTTGTCCTCGTCGAGGGTGACCACGCCCTCGAGCACATCGGTGAAGGCGAACAGATCCGGCAGGTGTCCCCCGGCGTGGTGGGTCAGGTTCGGCAGATCCGGCAGCAGGGCGAAGATCGTGGCGACGGGCCGCTGCACCGCGGCCAGATCCACCCCGGGCAGGATCGTCCCGGGCACCCGGGGCCGCAGAGCCAGCAGGTCCGGCAGCTTCTCACCGGGCAGACCGATCGCATCGGCGGCGTCGCGCACCAGTCCGGAGGCGGCGGATCCCGGCCGGTGCAGACACACCGTGCCGTGCGCGCCCTGGTCGCTGCACTCGAGCTCGTCGAGCCAGGTGCCGGTGTCGGCGTCGGGGTCGAGGCGGGTGTCCATCACGTCCGGGTAGACGGTGTGGCGGGTGACGTAGCCGATCAGCCCGTCGAGCACGCCGATCGGATCGTGCAGTGGATCGGGCAGGTCGCAGACTCCGTCGCGTTGCGCGCACACCGAGGTCACGTTGCCGGCGACGTCGCCGAAGCCGCCGTCACGCGCGCCGGTCATGGTCAGTCCGGGCAGCACCCCGATCATCGACAGTTCGATGCCGCGGCCGGTGACCGTGCCGGCCTGGCGCGGATCGGAGTACAGCACGCCCGAGATGTTGTCCGAGCCCACGCCCTCGACCCGGTCGTTGCCGATGTCCGACAGCACGTCCCCGGCGATCCGGGCGCCCTGCGACCAGCCGACGACCTCGATGGGGGCTTCGGGGCAGTCGGCCCGGTACCGCTGGATCTCGGTGACGGCCACGTCGTGGCCGATCTGCACGTCGGCGTCGTAGCCGATCGCCCCCAGCGGCCACAGGGTGGCCGGGTACTCGACGAGGATGTGCTCGTAGTCGGCGCGGTCGGGTCGATCCCAGATCTGGCGCATGTCGTTCGCGCCCGGGTCGAAGGTGCCCGGCACCACGACCAGGGCGCCGGTGCACGAGGGGGCCGTGCTGTCGGCCAGGGCGGATCCGGCCGCCGGTCCGATCGCGACGACGGCGCCGAGGAGGGTGGCCCCCACTGCGGTCAAGGCCAGTGTGCCCAGCCGTGCAGTGCGCCTGTTCTCGGCGCTGGTCGTCGCATTCATACCGGTGTCTCCTCGTTCTCCGTGCCGTCCCCGAGCGGCGCCGGAAGAAGAACCGGTACCGCTCAGTATCGTACTCGTCGTTTCGGATGTTGCCATCCGCCACCGACATCTTTCGACGAGACCGGGGCGCCGGCGGCCGCAGATGCGCGGCCACCGACGCCCCGGACAGGCGCGGAGATCGGGTCGGTCAGGCCATGGACCCGGCCTTCGGTGCGGTATCGGCCGCAGTGCGGGCCGGCACGTCCAGCGGTGCACCCTGGAAGTGCGGCGGCAGGGTGCGCCGGGCCGCCCAGGCCGCCCACACCGCGGCGATCGCGACGAGGAAGCAGGCGGTGGTGTACCAGACGCTGCCGATCGGCACCCCGTGGCCGGTGATGCCGTCCTCGGCGGCGAGGTACTCGGGCATCGACACCGCCCACAGCAACGCCATCACCGTCAGGTACACGCCGGTGAAGTGGCGGGCGAAGGGGCTGTCGTAGCGCACCGCCTCGGGGGAATCGGCCGCGACCACCAGGGTGCCGATGCCGCGCAGCCGCAGCGTCTGTTTGACCAGCACGTAGATCGCGACGATCGAGATGATGATCAGCTCGACCACGTACACCCCCGAGCGGACCTCGTTCGAGCCCCAGCCGATGATGGTCGCCGGCATGGGCAGCAGCAGCACCCCGACCGAGGCGAGCAGCCCGATCACCACGGTGCGCCAGACGAGTTGGCCGCCGCCGAACAGCCGGCCCCGGTCGACCTCGCGGCCGACCAGCCACTGCACGCACAGCGCGAGCGACATCGGCCACAGGGCGGCGAACACCACGATCGACGGGATCGGCACCCCGTTGAAGAACGGCTTGGCGATCTCGTTCTCGGTGGTCCACTCCCACCAGCGCAGCTGGGGTCCGAGCTGGTCGAAGATCTCGTACAGGGCGTGGTGGAGGAAACCGACCGCGCAGGCGCCCGCCCAGATGCCGTAGCGGCGGAACACCCCGAGCGAGCGCACCAGCTCGAAGCTCATCGTCGCCATCAGCGGGTAGATCGCCACGATGTACAGCGGCAGCCTGCCCCACAGGAACTCGACGGTGAACAGGTTGTGGGCGAACATCGTGCCCAGATACTCCTCGGTGCCGAAGGCGTCCGGGAAGTAGATGGGCGGTTCGATGATGAACAGGAAGAACAGCGCCCCGATCCACAGCACCAGCGGGGTCGGGTCGCGGTGGCGGCGCATCCGGATGATCGCGTGGACCAGCGCCAGCACCGCGCCGGCGATGATCAGCACCTCGAGCACCGGCATGGTCCAGTTGTTCAGACCGAAGGGGTTGTTCAGGCTCGCGATCCCGCCGGCCTCGTCACAGGTGAATCCCATCTGCGAGGCGAGGGCGGCGAATTCGGGCAGACACAGGTCGGACACGTTGCTCCTTTGCCCTTATGAGGCGGCGGTCTCGGCGGTGTACCAGCGGGTGACGTCGTAGCCGGCGTCGAAGCGGGTGAACCACTCGTCGGCCAGCACCGGCAGGTCCTCATCGGCGGGGCTGTGGCGGGGCAGCTGGCTGCGCACCGTGCCGCGCAGGGCGGTGAGCTGCTGGCGCAGCGGCAGATCGGCGAAGGCGCGCGGCGAGGGCCCGTAGTCGGTGTAGCTCATCCCCGGCACGAGCCTGCGGATCTTCTGCTTGACGCGGTGCCGGGCGAACATGCTCATCGCATCCACGCCGCGTTCTGCCAACGGGACGTGCTCGTTGAAGCCGCGGCAGGCGATCGCGATGACGTCGAGGACGTGGTTGAACACCGACGGGGCCTGGCGCATCCGGTACAGGTCCGAGCCGACCACGTGGTCGAAGATGATCAGCGCCGAGCTGCGGTGTTCGACCTCCTCGACGAAGTGCCAGATCAGCAGGGAGGCCACCCGGTCGTCGCCGGGGGCGAAGAGGGTGTCCTCGTTGTCGAGCATGAGCTTGAACACCGGGGTGAAGGTGGCCTCCAGGTCCGCGGTGTAGGCCAGCCGGTACTCCATCGGGGTGGTCGCGGCCAGATGGTCGTAGGCGCCGATCACCTCGTCGAGGGTCTGCTTCAGGCCCGGGTAGGCGCGGATCAGGCCGTTGACGTGCTGGCGGTGGGCGGTGGAGTGCTGCCCCTCCTGCCGGACGAAGGCGTCGGTCTCCGCGGCGATGGCCGGATCGGTGATCTTCGGCATCACCTCACGGGCCATGTTGACGATCATCTTCTCGAAGCCGATGGCCAGGAAGGACACGGCGTTGGCCATCGACGACCAGGCCGGGTTGGCCGGGTTCCACATGAACGGCACGTCGCGGTCCTCGAAGCCGAAACGCATCTTGCGCACTTGCAGGTCGGTCATGGTCTCCTCGCGGGACGGTTCGGGCGGCGACTGAGGCGCCGGTCACTGTCGATCACCGATCATACAACCAGACGAATGGTTGTATGGTCCAGGTCGGCGGAGGTGGACGCCCTCGCCGCTGCTAGCATCGGTGCAGGTCAACGGTGGTTGATCGCGCAGAAGACGGAGGGTGTCGGTAGATGGTGCAGGTGCGCAGGCGCGGCTGGGCCGGCTCGCCCCCGGCCGATGACGCGGAGGCGGCCACCCGGATCGTCGACGCGGCCGCCGCACTGATCACCGAGACCGGCGCGCCGGTGTCGATCTCCCAGGTCGCCGCCCGGCTCGGGGTGATCCGGCAGACCGTGTACCGCTACTACCCCAGTGCCGAGGCGCTCATGCGGGCCGCGGCCATCGCCACGGTCGATGAGTTCCTCGACCGGCTGGCCGCACACCTGACGGGCCGGACCGCGCCGGACGAGGCGGTGGTCGAGGCGATCGTGTTCACCCTCGACGAGGTGCACCGCCTGCCCCCGCTGGCACTGCTGCTGTCGGGCGAACGGGCCGAGGGGGTCACCTCCGACGAGGCGCGCGCCTTCGGGATGACGATGATCCACCGCTTCGACGTCGACTGGGCCGGGTACGGATTCACCGAGGACGACCTGGCCGAACTGGTCGAGTTCCAGCTGCGCACCATGCAGTCGTTCTTCCTGTCCCCGGTCGGCGACAGCGTCGGTCCGGCGGGGCTGCGCCGCTATCTGCAGCGGTGGGTCGGCGCCGCGGTCGCCGCCCGCACCCGGGCCTGAACCGGCCCGGCCTCGATGCCGCTGCGTCCGGTCCTCAAGGGCCCGGTGCGGTGGTAGCGTCCCGCGCGAGAACATGTTCCAGTTCTTCCCCGGACCGGTCCGGGGCCGGCAGACCCGCGCCGCCGCCGGGGCGGCGGGCGGCCCGATCGAGGAGATCACACCCGATGGCACCCACCCCCGAGGCGATCCGCGCCACCGTCGAGGCCTATGTGCAGGCCGTGGCCGGCGGCACCGTCGACGACGTGCTCGCCCTGTTCGCCCCCGGCGCCACCGTGGAGGACCCGGTGGGCACCCCGGTACGCACCACCGAGGCCGAGCTGCGCGAGTTCTACGGGATGGTCGCACCGCTGAAGCAGGAGGGCGAGGTGCTCACCGTGCGGGTGGCCGGCGACTCGGCGGCCTTCCACTTCCGGCTGGTGACGATCATGGACGACCAGCGCTTCGAGCTCTCCCCCATCGACGTGATGACCTTCGACGACGACGCGAAGATCACCTCGATGCGCGCCTACTGGGGCCCGGAGGACATGGTCAGCGGCTAGGGTCGGCGGCTCACCACGTCACCGCGGTGACCCCGGCGGCCAGCGCCTGGGCGGTGTAGCGCTCGGCGTCGTGCGCCCGGCACACCCGGCTGCCCGGGGTCAGCAGGGCCGCGGCCGCGGTGCCGATGCCCAGGGCGAGCACCTCGGCGGCGGGCCGGTCGCGCAGCAGCCCGGTCAGCAGACCGGCCACCATGTGATCGCCGGCCGCCACCGCGGACTGCACCGGCACGTCGATCGACCGTGCATGCACCGCATCGTCGGCCGAGACCAGGATCGCCCCGTCGGGGCCGAGGGAGACCACCACCGTGCGCGCGTCCCCGCGGTCGACGATCTCGCGGGCCGCCGCGGCGATCTCGGCGTGCGAGGTCAGATCCCGGCCCACCCAGTCCCGCAGCTCACCGATGCTGGGTTTGACCAGCAGCACCGCCCCGGCGACCTCCTTGAGCGCCTCGCCGGAGGTGTCGAGCACCAGTTCCGCGCCCCGGCCGCGGGCGATGCGGGCCACCTCGCCGACCACCCCGGGCCGGGTTCCCGGCGGCATCGAACCGGACAGCACCACCGCGCGCGCCCCTTCGGCCGCGGCGTCGAGTTCGGCCAGGCACCGGTCGAGCTCCTCGGGCTGTAGATCCGGCCCGGGCAGGACGAACCGGTATTCGCGCCCGTCGGAGGCGTCGAGCACGGTCATCGACTCGCGTGTGACGCCCTCGGCGCGCACGGGTCGGGTGCGCACCGCATCGGTCTCCAAAAGCGCGTTGATCCGCCGCCCGCTCGCCCCGCCGTAGGGGTACACGGCCGCGGCGTCCAGGCCGAGCACCGCGGCCACCTTCGCCACGTTGATGCCGCCGCCGCCCGCCTCATACAGCGGGGTCTGGCAGCGCAGCTTGCGCGAGTGCACCACTTCCGGGGTGACCGTGGTGACGTCCAGCGCCGGATTCAGGGTCAAGGTCACAAGGTCGGCCATGGCATCGAACGTAGCCGAATGCGCCGTCGACCCGTCGCGATCTGCACCGACGGGCGGATCGACCGGTCGGGAACGTCTGCTCTGTGCCGCTGCGCGGTCAATCGAGCAGAGGGACGTCCAGATCGAAGGCGAGGACCATCGCACGAGCCAGATCGATTTCCTGCTCGTCGGACAGGTGCCCCACTATCCGCCCGAGCCGCTCGGTCGGAATGGTCACGATGTCGTCCAGTGCGGCGGCGCAGCGTTGTTCGAGTCCGTTCGCCGGGTAGAGCAGCACCTCACTGCTCAGACCCTTGATCGTCGTGGTGATCGGCGCGACCGTGACCTTCGACATCACCGGTCTGGCGACGTCTCGAGTCAAGACCAGGACGGGACGCGTCTTGTCCAGCCGTGCAAGGCAGATCTGGCGCACTCAGTCTTCGTTCACAGGCAGGTCGGCCGACCAGGCGACCAGATCGTCGAGGTCGTCGGCACTACCGCGGGCGGCCAGGATCGCGGCGTCGCGTTCGGCCGCACTACGTCGCATCTCCCGTTCCAGCGCGCGTGTGACGACGCTCGCTCGGCTCGGGGCACCGGCGGCGACGGCCCCGTCCAGGTATTCGACTGCGGCTTCGGGCAACCGCACGGTTATCTGCCTGCTCATGCCACAGACGATACCCAGCGAATCCCGATATGGGATTGAAAAGGCTCTCTTCGGTTACGGCTCGAGTAGGTCGTGCGGTACACGGTCATGACGATCGCCGACGACGGGTGTGGGCCGCGGCCGGAGTGGGTATCCGTCACGTCCGGGGCCGCGCAGGTCCGGTGCATGCGTGCGGCCCGGCGGGGCGAGCGGAAGGGACGGATGTGAGCGTCGGTGTGGCTGCCGGACTGGGCGAGATGCAGGGCCAAGGTCTGCTGCAGATCGCCGAACTGCTGCTGGCCTTCGTGCTCGCCTCGGCGATCGGGCTCGAGCGGCGCCTGCGCGGCAAGAGCGCGGGGCTGAAGACCCAGACCATCGTCGGGGTGACCGCCGCGCTGCTGGTGCAGATCAGCAAATACGGCTTCTTCGACGTGCTCGGCGACGAGGTGATCCTCGACCCCTCCCGGGTGGCCGCGCAGATCCTGTCCGGCGTGGGCTTCATCGGTGCGGGGCTGATCATCACCCGGCACGGCGCCGTGCGCGGACTGACCACCGCGGCCGCGGTGTGGGAGACCACCGGCATCGGCATGGCCGCCGGTGCGGGTCTGTGGCTGCTGGCGATCGTGGTCACCGCGCTGCACCTGGTGATCGTGCTCGGCTTCACCCGGCTGGGCCGGTGGCTGCCCGGCGCGGACACCGTTCTCGACCTCGCGGTGACCTACCGGGTGGGCAGCGGCGGGCTGCGCACGGTGCTGCAGTCCGCGACCGCGGCCGGCTGGCAGGTCGGTTCGGTGGCCGCCGAACAGCCCGACGACGAGACCGTCGCGGTGACCCTGACCCTGCGCGGGCGCGGCCGACCCGACGAACTTCTCGCCCGTGCCGGGGATGCGACCGGGGTGACGGGGATCCGAGTGATCGACGACGACGAACTGGACTGAGCCCGCAGTGCTGTGCGCTGCCGGGATACCGCCGAGCTCGCGGGTTTGTCGCCGCTGTGCCGCGGGTACGCGCCGGGCAAGGAGATCTGTCACGAACCCGCCGCGAAGGCCCATGGCCCGGGCCCCGGCTCCGCGCGGCGGGCTGACGGGCCCCGAGGAGACGACCGGATCGAGACGAGGAGGGTGTCATGGCCACCGACACCGTCGCCGACGTGCTGCTGCAGCGACTACGCCAGTGGGACGTCGAGCACGTGTTCGCCTATCCCGGCGACGGCATCAACGGCATCGTCGCCGCATTCGGTCGCGCCGGTGACACGCCGCGGTTCGTCCAGGCTCGGCACGAGGAGATGTGCGCTTTCCAGGCCGTGGGGTATGCGAAGTTCTCCGATCGGCTCGGAGTGTGCATGGCGACCTCGGGGCCGGGCGCGATACATCTGCTCAACGGGCTCTACGACGCCAAACTCGATCACGTGCCGGTCGTAGCGATCATCGGCCAGACCGACCGCAGCGCGATGGGCGGCGCCTACCAGCAGGAGGTGGACCTGGCCGGTCTCTACCAGGACGTGGCGGGGGCCTTTGTGGAGACGGTCACCGTGCCCGAACAGCTGCCCAACGTGCTCGATCGGGCCGTCCGTACCGCCCTGACCCGGCGCGCGCCCACCGCGGTGATCGTCCCGGCCGATGTGCAGGAACTGCCCTACTCCCCTCCGACCCACGAGTTCAAGATGGTGCCGTCCAGTCTGGGGGTCACCACTGCGCAGGTGATGCCCGAGGACGGTGTGATCGAGCAGGCCGCCGAGGTGCTCAACGCGGGACGGAAGGTCGCGATGCTCGTCGGCCAGGGGGCGCGCGGCGCTCACACCGAGATCGCCCGGGTGGCCGAGCTGCTCGGGGCCGGGGTGGCCACGGCCCTGCTCGGCAAGGACGTGCTCTCCGATGAGCCGGCCTGGGTGACCGGAGCGATCGGGCTGCTGGGCACCCGGCCCAGCTGGGAGATGATGCGCGACTGCGACACCCTGCTGATCGTCGGCTCGAACTTCCCTTATGCGCAGTTCCTACCCGAATACGATCAGGCACGCGCGGTGCAGATCGACATCGACGGCGGCCGGATCGGCATGCGTTATCCCACCGAGGTCAACGTCGTCGCCGACGCGGGGGCCGCGCTACGCGCCCTGATCCCGCACCTGCACCCCCGCACCGACCGGTCCTGGCGACAGACGATCGAGTCCAATGTCGCCCGCTGGTGGCAGACGATGGACATGCAGGCCCGCCTGGCGGCCGATCCGATCAACCCGCTGCGTCTGTTCGCCGAGGCGTCGACCCGGTTGCCCGAAGACGTGATCGTCGCGGCCGACTCCGGCTCGGCGGCGAACTGGTACGCCCGCCAGATCCGGTTGCGCGGATCGATGCGCGGCTCGCTGTCCGGCACGCTCGCGACGATGGGATCGGCGGTGCCCTACGGCATCGGCGCGAAGTTCGCCTTTCCGGGCCGCCCGGCGATCGCATTCAGCGGCGACGGTGCGATGCAGATGAACGGCCTGGCCGAACTGATCACCGTCGCCCGGTACTGGCGCGAGTGGTCCGACCCGCGCCTGATCGTGGTGGTCCTGCACAACGACGACCTGAACCAGGTCACCTGGGAACTGCGCGCGATGACCGATGCGCCGAAGTTCGCCCCCTCGCAGGAGCTGCCCTCGGTGGACTACGCCGGATTCGCGACCGGCCTGGGGCTGCGCGGGATCACGGTCACCGACCCCGAACGGATCGGCCAGGCCTGGGACGAGGCGTTGGCGGCCGACCGACCGGTGCTGCTCGACGTGCACACCGACCCGAACATGCCGCCGATCCCGCCGCACGCGACCTGGGACCAGTTCCGGTCGATGACCGAAGCAGTGCTGCGCGGGGACGAGGACGCCTGGGACTTCATCAAGATCGGCGTGAAGACCAAACTCCAGGAGTTCCTGCCACGTCGTTCCGAGTGACCGACACCCGGCCCGCACGTCCCGGACCGTGTCCGGCACCCCGGTTATCATGCGCGGATGGCGAAGAACCCCTCCTCCTCCCCCGCCGACCGGCCCGGCGACCAGCCGCGCCGCGGACTGGCGCTCGGCTGCGGCGGCACGCTCGGCCTGGCGTGGACGGTGTCCGCCCTGGCGGCGGTGGAGACCGCCCTGGACTTCGACGCCCGCGACGCCGACGTGCTGCAAGGCACCTCGGCCGGCGCCGAACTGGTCACCCTGCTCGGCGCCGGCATCGGCACCGCCGAGATCCTGGCGGCCCTGCACGGCGACGACGCGGTGGACCCGGTGCTCGCCGCGCACCTGGCGGTCCCGGTCGGCCGTTTCCCCCGCCTGCCGAGCCTGCGGCCCGGCAATCCGCGCCTGGCCGTTCGGCGCCGACTGTCCGGGCTCACCCGCGCGGCCGGACTCGCCCCGATCGGGCGCGGGGACGCGCAGTGGCTGGGCGAGCTGGCCGACACCTTGCACCCGGGACCGGAATGGCTCGGCCACCGGCACGCCCGCATGATCGCTGTCGATCTTGAGACCGGGATGCGCACCGTGTTCGGCGCGGTCGGGCCGGTGGTCGGCGGCGAGGTGGCGGTCACCTCGCCGGTCGCCCCGCTCGCCCCGGCCGCGACCGCCGGGCAGGCGCTGCGCGCCTCCTGGGCGATCCCCGGCTGGTTCCCGCCGGTCCAGATCGCCGGCCGGCGCTACATCGACGGCGGCGCCGCCTCGACCGCCTCGGTCGACCTGCTGGCCGGCCTGGATCTCGACGAGGTCATCGTGCTCGCCCCCATGGCGTCGGCCCGCAGTGTCACAGCGCGCGGGGTCGGGCGGATCGAACGCCGCCTGCTGCGTCGGCCGATGTCGGCCGGACTGCACCGCGAGGTCGCCTTCCTGCGGTCGACCGGGGTGCAGGTCGCACGTATCGACCTCACGGCCGACGACCTGGCCGTGATGGGCCCGAACCTGATGGACGGCCGGCGCCGGGCCGCCACGCTCGAGCAGGCCGCGACCACGGTGGGGCCGAACGTGCTCGCCGCGCTCGACGAGGCCGGGATCGCCGCGCCCGGAGCGCAGCTGCTGGCCCCGCCCCCGCCGGAGGAGCCCGCCGAGCCCGCCGAAGACCCCGCGGACGATGCGGAACCGGCGGCGGAGACCGAAGACGGCGCCGTGGTCCCGGAGTCCGACGGCACGGCCGCGCAGACCGCGGACGGAGACCACGCCGGCGACGACGGAGAACACCGAGCCGCGTCCTGACGGCCGGGGCCGAACGTGCTCGCCGCGCTACCGGCTTCTGCCCTCCCCTACCGCGCGATCGGCCGCAGCATGATCTCGGTCGGGTGCGCATCGGCCGCGGTGCGCACGGCGTTGCCCACCGCCGCGGCCACGGTGTCGGGGCGCAGGAACTCATCCGGGTCGTAGTCCCGGCCCTCGGTGGCGACGATCCGGCGCTGCATAGCGGTGTCGATCCGGCCCGGATGCACCGAGGTCACCCGCAGGTCCGGCTCCTCGCCGCGCAGGGCGTCACCGAAGGCGCGCAGCGCGAACTTGCCGGCCGCATACGAGCCCCAGC
>Ga0079226_10001996_pt1 | contig 15663 bp, 13 predicted proteins | sample Poulit2014_FD_76345 | JGI IMG/M metagenome (GOLD analysis project Ga0079226, IMG submission 76345) | Agricultural soil microbial communities from Georgia to study Nitrogen management - Poultry litter 2014 | ecosystem: Environmental > Terrestrial > Soil > Agricultural land | place: USA: Georgia...
CTCTGCTTTCTTCAGATCATCGGTCTCACGTTCGGCGTCAACCGCAGCCCGTTCCATTTCCGATGACTGACGGGCGATTTCGGGCATCCGTTCTTTCCAGTGTCCGATCGTTTTTCCGTTCATTTGCTTATCGATCAGGTAGGTCCGGATCAACCGGTGAACCGTCAAGTCCGGATAACGGCGTATCGGTGATGTGAAATGGGTATAAAAATCGGTCGCAAGCCCAAAATGTCCGACGCTTTGTGGATCGTATTTCGCCTGCTGCATCGAGCGCAGCATCAGTTTGGAAACAATCATCTCCTCCGGCTTCCCCTTGACTTCTTCAATTACTTTCTGGAGTGCTGATGGATGAATTTCATTGGCCGTTCCCTTCACCACATAACCAAGTCCGGCAATGAATTCAAAAAAATGCTGGAGTTTGCTTTCATCCGGGTCTTGGTGAATTCGGTGTATGAATGGAACATCCATCCAATGAAAATGTTCTGCCACCGTTTCGTTGGCAGCCAACATGAATTCTTCAATCAGCCGTTCACCGACTGACCGCTCCCTCAGGACAACATCTACCGGTTTGCCTTTGTCATCAACCAGTACTTCCGCTTCTTTAAAATCAAAGTCGATGGCGCCACGGTTCATACGTTTAGCGCGCAGTATTTCAGCCAGTTTTTCCATATTCTCAAACATTGGAACAAGCGATTTATACCGCTCACGCAATGGCTCATCCTTGTCGACCAAAATTTTATTGACATCGTGATATGTCATGCGTTCTTCTGTTTTAATCACACTCTGGAAAATTTCATGATTAACCACTTCACCTTTGCCGTTTATCTCCATCTCGCAGGCAAGTGTCAGCCTGTCCACTTGCGGATTCAAGGAACAAATGCCATTGGACAGGCGATGCGGAATCATCGGAATCACCCGGTCAACCAAGTAAACACTGGTTGCGCGTTCAAATGCTTCTTGATCAATCGGGGAGTTTTCCTCCACATAATAGCTGACGTCGGCAATATAAACACCGAGCTTAAAATTGCCGTTCTCCAATTTTTTAACCGACACTGCATCATCCAGGTCCTTCGCATCGGCACCATCAATCGTAACGATCTGTTCATCCCTTAAATCACGGCGATTTTCCAATTCAGACGTATCGATTTCATCAGGCATACTGGCCGCCTGCTCCAACACCTCTTCCGGAAAATCGATTTTGATGCCATGTTTATGAATGATAGATATGATATCAATTCCCGGATCATTTTTGTGTCCAAGAATATGAACAACTTCCCCTTCAGCACTCATACGGCCTTCAGGATATTTCGTAATATGCGCAATCACCTTGTGTCCACTTACAGCACCGGCTGTCATGCCCTTAGGAATAAAAATATCATTCGGAATTCGTTTATCATCAGCGACAACAAAGCCAAACGATTTATTGTCCTCAAATGTGCCGACAACCTGATGGATGGCACGTTCCAAAATGCGGATAACCGTTCCTTCTGGCCTGTTCCCATCAGTATTCCGTTTTTCAATCCGGACCATCACTTTGTCATTGTTCATAGCTGAAGCCAGGTCGGAGTGATGAATATACACGTCTGATTGCCTCTCGTCATCTGGAATCAAAAAGGCAAAGCCTTTAGCATGCATTTGTACCCGGCCGCGGACAAGGTTCATTTTTTCCGGCAGCCCGAAACGGTTTTTGCGGGTGCGGACAAGCTCGCCGGACTCCTCAAGGGCATTCAGTGCTTTCACCAATTCCTTGAATTCAACAGCTTCTTCAAGCCCGAGTACTTCCTCCAGCTCACCCACTGACAATGGTTTATCACTATGTTCATTAAAAAATTTTTGTAAACGTTCCATCATTGATTCGCTCATGTTCTCACCTTCTTTCTAGTGCGTGTTCAAAAAGGAGGATAAAAAGGACCGAGAAGTTCGAGGCGGCGCAGTTTCGAGCAGCGGAATGTATGCCTTTAAATACATGAGCAGCAGAGAAACAAGCCAACGAAGAAATTCGACGTGTCATTTTTACCGGACTTTTTGAACATCCTTTTCTAATGCTATTATTCACGTATTGACCAAATTATAATCATTTTCGCCAGTTAAGTGATTCGAGGAATTGATAGATATCCTCGAACAGCTGTTCCTTTTCGTTGCCTATCGTAATGACGTGCCCGGATTCTTCGTACCATTTAATATCTTTTTGATCAGATTCCACATTTTCATAAATGAAATTGGCGCTGTCAGTGTTGATCATTTCATCCTGCCGTGCCTGAACGACGAATGCCGGGGTGTAGATCGTATCAATATGGCTGTTCACCTCATTGATCAATTCCCCCAAGTCATGGAACATGTCACGGGAATTATCAACCAGTTCCTGCACCTCTTTTTCAATCGTGTCTTTGTCCTTTCCTTGCAGTTGCTTAAATTCCTTTGCTTTAAATCTATATCCTTTCGTTAGTTGTTCTTCATTATCAAAAAACATAGGGGCACACATTGGGATCACACCTTTCACCTCTTCTGAGTAGGCAAGTTTCAGGCTCAGTACCCCGCCAAGTGACAATCCGGCTACTGCGATTTCTTTATAGCCGCGTTTTTTTAAGTGGTTAAAAGCTTCCGTCACATCCTCCCACCATTCATCAGCACTTGCTTTCACCAGTTCCTCAGGTTCTTTTCCATGCCCGCGGTAAATGGGGGCATGGCTTGTGTATCCTTTTTTCTCCAAAAACCGTCCAAGCATGCGCACATCCGCTGAATGTCCGGTAAACCCATGCAGCAGCAACACCGCACGCGGTCCCGCTTCAAACGTGAACGGCTCCGGCAGCTTAATTTTCATTTTGTGTTTCATCTCCTTCTTAGTGCGTGTTCAAAAAGGTGGATAAAAAGGACCGGCAGGCTAAGTTCGCGGCGACAATCACGGGCGCCTGCACTAGCACGTCAATCGCATCAACGTTCGAGGCGGCGCAGTTTCAAGCACAAGGAATGCTTCACCGAATCCGCATCGCACGCAGGAAAAGCGGTTTTCTTTTCCAAAGAGCGGGCTTCTCGCGTGTGCGGAAACTTCTGCAGTTGGCGATTGACGTGGGTTTAGCAGAAGATCCTCTATTCGACATGTCATTTTTATGCCAGACTTTTTGAACATCCTCTTTTAGATTCCTGCCTCATTATTATACCTTACCCAATTATAGCACTTCTGAAAAATGAAAAACCCTTATCATGATCACGATAAGGGTTTACCATTATTGAAGTATATAACCGCTCAGAAAAGCCAGCACAAAGAATAATACCCCGGTTACGATTGTACCCCGGTGTAAAAACAAATCAGCACCCCTTGCTTTCTGTTTGCCGAAAAGCTGTTCGGCTCCACCCGAAATCGCTCCAGAAAGCCCGGCGCTTTTTCCCGATTGCAATAAAATTAGAACAACCATAATGATGGCATCAATCAATAATGCTATATGAACGAAAGTTTCCATGTTAACAGCACCCCCAGTCGAAAACGCTATTCACCTAATAAGTACTTTAGCATAACCCTAACTACCATCGCAAGTTATCATTGACTTATTTTTGGACGTTTTGCACTTTCCATTCTATCATATTAGTAAGTAATCACACGTTAGAATGGGTGATGACACAATGGAAAAAACAGTCTGGTTAACCCGTCCGGATAACGTCGATATTCACTTGAAAAAATGGGTGCCTTCTGAAACACCGCCGGAAGTCGTTGTCCAGCTTGCCCACGGGATGGTTGAGCATATTGGCCGCTATGATCATTTTGCCCGATTCCTGTTGGAAAACAATATCGCCGTCTATGGAAATGATCACAGAGGTCACGGGAAAACCGGTGAAAAACAAGGAATGCTTGGCTATTTTGCTGATGAAAATGGTTTTGAAAAGGTGGCAGGCGACATGCTTGCTATCACAGAACAAATCAAAAACGACCATCCGGGTATACCAGTCATTTTATTTGGCCATAGTATGGGGTCTTTTCTTGCCAGACATTACATTCAAAAGCATAGTGATTTGATTGATGGCGTGATTTTGTCCGGAACAGGTTATTATGCACGATTCCTCACTGATGCAGCCCGTAAGATAGCTGCAAAACTTCCGCCAGCCAGACAATCGGATATGATGAACACGCTTGTCTTTTCGTCCTTTAACAGAAAAGTCCCAGACAAAAAGACAAATGTTGACTGGCTGACGCGTGATGACAGATTCATTCATAACTACATGAATGATCCCTATTGCGGGTTCATTCCGACTGCAGGATTTTTTAAAGATTTAATGACCGGTCTTTCAATCATTCACAACCCGAAAAATAACCGGCAAATCCGATCTGATCTGCCGATGCTCATCATCAGCGGCACGGAAGATCCTGTGGGTGACTACACAAGAGGTGTCTGGAAAACAGCTGCATTATATCATCAAGCAGATTTAGAAAATATTAAGATCATGTTATTGGAAAACGGACGGCACGAATTATTGAATGAGCTGGACCGTGATGACATATATCAGCACCTTTTGGACTGGATTATTGGATTGACAGGGACGAATTCTTGATTTGCCGAAGCATATACGTGTAAAATGGAACATGGAGCAAATTTCTATCGAAGGGTTGGTCAAAGATTATGATTCAAGGTATTGCCGCATCAAATGGTATAGCGATCGCCAAAGCTTATCAGCTTGTCACACCGGAATTAACCTACGAGAAACAATTAATTGATAATCCAAATAAAGAAGTCGAACGTCTGGAAAAAGCACTCAAAACATCAAAACAAGAGCTTGAAAAAATCCGGGAACATACAAGAAAAGAAATGGGAGATGAGCATGCCGAAATTTTCTCCGCTCATTTGCTCGTCCTTGATGACCCGGAACTGGTTAACCCGATCAAAGATAAAATCAAGAACGAAAATGTCATGGCTGAAGCGGCACTGGAAGAAACAACCGGTATGTTCATCGACATGTTCAAAAATATGGACAATGACTATATGCGTGAACGTGCTGCCGATATTCAGGATGTCTCAAAACGTGTATTGGCACACTTGCTTGGCGTCACCGTTCCCAATCCGGCTCTGATCGATGAAGAAGTGGTGGTTATCGCTAATGATTTAACCCCATCTGATACCGCTCAGCTGAACCGGGAGTTCGTAAAAGGTTTTGCAACAGACATTGGCGGACGAACATCACACTCGGCCATTATGGCGAGATCACTCGAAGTCCCTGCAGTGGTCGGTACTAAAGAAATTACAAGTGCAGTCAAACAAGGTGATATCGTCATTGTCGACGGCATCGAAGGAAATGTCATCGTGAATCCTTCAGACGATACATTAGCCAAATATAAAGAAAAACAGGCAACCTTCGAAGCACAAAAAGAGGAATGGGCTAAACTGAAGGACGAACCAACGATAACAGCCGATAAAGAGCAGGTTGAACTGGCGGCCAACATCGGAACACCGGATGATATTGACGGCGTGCTCACAAACGGCGGCGAAGGAATTGGCTTGTATCGAACTGAATTTTTATACATGGGCAAAAGCCAATTGCCAACAGAAGATGAGCAATATGATGCCTACAAAACGGTACTTGAGCGAATGGAAGACAAGCCGGTTGTCGTCCGCACATTGGATGTCGGCGGAGACAAAGAAATAAGTTATTTGGATTTGCCTGAAGAGCTGAATCCATTTTTAGGCTTTCGTGCCATCCGCTTCTGCCTGGAAAATGAAGAGGTGTTCCGTACACAGTTGCGCGCTTTACTGCGTGCCAGTGTGCACGGCAATTTAAAAATCATGTTCCCGATGATTGCGACACTGGAAGAATTCCGTCAAGCAAAAGGGATTCTTTTGGATGAAAAGCAAAACCTGAAGAATGAAGGTGTCAGCGTTTCAGATGATATCGAAGTCGGTATTATGGTAGAAATTCCATCAACTGCTGTCATCGCCAGGCAATTTGCCAAAGAAGTCGACTTTTTCAGCATTGGCACAAACGACCTTATCCAATATACGATGGCAGCTGACCGCATGAACGAACGCGTATCCTATTTGTATCAGCCATACCATCCGGCCATACTGAATCTGGTCAACGCGGTGATTGAAGCTGCACACGCTGAAGAAAAATGGGTCGGCATGTGCGGTGAAATGGCTGGTGATTCGATTGCAATTCCGGCATTGCTCGGGCTCGGACTTGACGAATTCAGCATGAGCGCCACTTCCATTCTGCCGGCACGAACCCAAATTCGTGACCTGTCACAGGAGGAAATGGCTTCCTGTAAAGACAAACTCTTGTCGATGGGCACTGCTGAAGAAGTGGTCGAATTCATCAAGGAAAAAACCAAATAACTGACTGCACCCGGAACCTAACTAAGTACCCGGGTGCTTTTATTTTCAGGACGATATTTAGACTCCCGAGCTGATCTGCCCGTTCTTTGAGTGCTGTTCTTCAACTTTCCTCTTCTGGTGATGCCGTCGTTCTTCCGTTGATATTCCTCTACGCTGTTAATCCTTCTCACCCACCGCGGATACTATCGCCACCTCACTTATTTTCACTCAGAAATAAACTCCACCTTATCAGTAATCGGTGTTCTGCCTTTATCACGGGGAATTTTTTCAGGATAGCCGATTTGCATGACTGCTGCAATTTTATCGGTCTTGCTATCCAGTCCGATTTCATCAACAAATCCTTTATCATGCATATAAGGGGTAATTGTCCAGAGCATGCCCACGCCATACTCCCAGGCGGCGAGCTGGGCATTTTGAATAAATGCACAAACACTGGCATACGCTTCCTCATACCGGATGGGATCTTCTTCTCTCTTAAAGTAGATCATGGCATGATGAGGGATCTCCAGCAAAAATTGTTTCATAGATTCAATCATTTTCTGTGTTTTCGTATCATCATTCGTTTTTAGCATGCCGATCCGCTGATAGCTTGTGATAATAGCATCAACGAAATCCCGCTTGCCTTCCTTCTCGTAAAGTTTTATATTCCAAGGTTCTTTCATATAATGTGTCGGCGCATATGACCCATAAGTAAAAATATCCTGTAAAATGGATTGGTCCACTTCTCGTTTTTTAAAATTATGGATCGACCGGCGGGATTTTATCACTGTTAATAAATCGATAGGTATCACCTCGTACAAAGCACGTTTTCCCCATTATGCCATTTACTGATTCACCTGCCCAGTCATGGTCGCCATAAAATAATGATAGAATTTCCAATAATCAAGTTCCAACGCAATACGGTGATGTTTTTCTTCTTCAGCTTCATTTTCCAATACGTCAACATATGGCCGGATATCGGCGATGCTTTGACCTCTTACAATACCATCAGCTGCCTGAACGATATCGACCGGTAAAAATCTAAAGGCAAACAAATCATCATATACGATTGCCATCAAAGTGACAACATCATGCAGCGGACTGCCCTGTATCCTTGGGTTTCGTTGTTTATAATAACGATAATAATAGTCCAAAAGTGGCTTGACAATTTGAGCTCTGCCAGCCTGGTCGATATAATCGACCATTTGCGGTGTCGCAATTGCCTGTGTCGTTACATTAAGTGGTACAATTGTCACATCGTGTGCATTCTTCAGAACAAGCTGTGCAGCAATCGGATCACCGTAAAAATTGGCTTCCGAGACAGCCGTGGCATTCCCCGGTACCCAAAACGCGCCACCCATAATATAAATGCCATGCACATTTTCCATTATGTAAGGATACAAGATAAACATCGTGGCAAGTGATGTTAACCTGCCAATATTGACGATCACTAAATCCTGATCACGGTACCGCTTAATAATTTCAACAACTTCAAAAAAATTTTCTTCAACACCTTCAGCATTATGAAGTGGCGGTTTAATCGGCCCAAGTCCATATTCTCCATGGATCTCGGGAAAAAATTCAGGCTTCTCTCCTGTCATGGGAATTTCCGCACCTAAAATAATCTCAATATCTGGATCGATATCAAACAGCCTTCTGATATAGTTCACATTCGCCATCGCCTTATCCCGTGAGACATTCCCATAATCCGCCACAACGCCTACCACATCAATCGCATCATCTAAAAAAGCATAAATTAATGCCACCGTATCGTCAATACCTATATCGCCAAAAACCAACACCTTTTTAGCCATTATATCCTCTCCCAAATTTGGAATAGTTACCCAGTTAACATTATTCGGTTGTATATTTGTCCTATTCCAAAATAAAGACACCTTCCTACTGCAGTCGTCCCGCAGTATTGAGAAAGGTGTCAAAAGGGATCGTTCAAGGATCGTTATTTTTTTAAATTATAAAATGCATTCAAACCGGCATATTCACCCATGCCTGCCAGCTCATCTTCAATCCGCAGCAGCTGATTGTATTTGGCAACCCGATCAGTGCGGGAAGGTGCACCTGTTTTGATCTGTCCGGCATTGGCAGCAACGGCAATATCAGCAATTGTCGCGTCCTCTGTTTCACCTGAACGATGGGAAATGACAGCGGTGTAGCCGGCACGTTTTGCCATTTCAATCGCTTCAAAGGTTTCAGTAAGCGTCCCGATTTGGTTTACTTTAACGAGAATGGAATTGCCGACGCCCTCTTCAATACCGCGGGAAAGTTTGGTTGTATTTGTTACAAACAGATCATCACCAACAAGCTGGACACGGTCGCCAATCCGGTCAGTCAGCAGTTTATGGCCTTCCCAGTCATTCTCATCAAGTCCGTCTTCAATTGAGATGATTGGATATTTATTGATCAGGTCTTCATACCAATCGACCATTTCTTCTGCTGTACGGGTGACGCCCTCACCTTTAAGGTTATACTTCCCATCCTCATAAATTTCCGAGGAAGCAACATCCATTGCGAGTTTCACTTCTTCACCCGGTTTGTAGCCGGCAGCTTCAATCGCTTCAACAATTGTTCCGAGTGCTTCTTCGTTGGAATCAAGGTTTGGTGCAAATCCGCCTTCATCGCCGACACCAGTATTATAGCCTTTGGATTTGAGCACCTTTTTCAGGGAATGGAAAATTTCTGCACCTGTCCGCAGTGCTTCCTTAAATGTCGGTGCAGCAACCGGCATGATCATGAATTCCTGGATATCGACATTGTTATCCGCATGCTCCCCGCCATTCAGAATGTTCATCATTGGGCTTGGGAGCGTCTTGGCATTGAATCCACCCAGGTAGTTATATAAGGGCAATTCCAGATAACTGGATGCAGCATGTGCGACTGCCATGGACACACCAAGAATCGCATTGGCACCCAGGCTGCCTTTGTTTTCAGTTCCGTCCAGTTCCAGCATGATCTGATCGATAATGTTCTGGCGTATGACGTCAACACCAATTAACTCCGGTGCGACCACGTCGTTGACATTTTCAACGGCTTTTTCCACACCTTTGCCAAGGTAACGATTCTTATCATCATCACGTAACTCAACCGCTTCATATTCGCCGGTCGAGGCACCGCTTGGCACCAATGCGGCACCAAAGGCACCTGATTCGGTGAAAACTTCCACTTCAACTGTCGGGTTACCGCGGGAATCAAGTACCTCGCGGGCATAAACGTCTGTAATGTATGGCATCCAACCACTCCTTTATTTTTTGATTAATGATTCGCCGGTCATTTCATCTGGTTTATCAATACCCAATAAATCAAGTAATGTCGGTGAAAGGTCCGCTAAAATACCGCCATCACGAAGTTCTACTTCCTCTTTTGTGACGATGACTGGTACAGGGTTCTTTGTATGGGCTGTCATTGGATCACCTTCCAGCGTCACGACTTCATCCGAATTGCCGTGGTCAGCCGTGATAATGGCATTACCGCCCAATTCCAGTATTTTATCAACGACTTTACCAAGGCATTCATCAACCGCTTCAATCGCTTTGACGGTCGGTTTCAGTTTCCCGGAATGACCGACCATGTCCGGATTGGCAAAATTTAATATAATCGCATTGTGTGCTTTGGAATCAAGTTCTTTCAGCAGCGAATCGGTCACTTCATACACGCTCATTTCCGGTTTCATATCATACGTTGCTACCTTTGGCGAATCAATCAGCACGCGCTTTTCACCCGGAAATTCATTCTCACGACCGCCGCTCATAAAAAATGTCACATGCGGATATTTTTCCGTTTCAGCAATGCGCAGCTGTTTCATATTATGCTGTGACAACACTTCGCCGACTGTGTTGTCCAGATTGACCGGTTTGTAGGCGACATAGCCATCGATGGCTTCACTGAATTCGGTGAGCATGACAAAGTCAAGATTTTTAGGCGGATGTTCCCCGCGATCAAAATCATGAAAATCATCATTGGCAAACGTCCGGGAAATTTGGATCGCACGGTCCGGACGGAAATTGTAAAAAATGATGGCGTCATTATCTTCCACTTGACCGACCGGATTCCCATTTTCATCGGTCAAAACGGATGGAATCACGAACTCATCATAAATGCCATTCTCATAGGAATTGTCAATCACTTCATAAGGGTCCTGGTAAGCCGGTCCCTTACCATAGACCATGGCATCATATGCTTTTTTGACCCGGTCCCAGCGTTTGTCACGATCCATTGAGTAATAGCGGCCCGAGATTGTTGCAAACTGCCCGACGCCATATGCCTTCATTTTGTCTTCGGTTTGTTTAATATATTCTTTCGCTGTTTGCGGTCCGACATCACGTCCATCCAAAAATGCGTGGACATAAACTTTTTCCAGATGATGATCCTTTGCAAGTTTCAGCAGTGCAAACAGATGACTGATGTGACTGTGAACACCACCGTCAGATAACAACCCGAAAATATGCAATGCTTTATCATTTTCTTTGGCATGCTGAACAGACTTCAGGAAAGCTTCATTCTCAAAAAACTCGCCTTTCTGTATGGACAGGTTCACCCGTGTCAGGCTCTGATAGACAATTCTACCGGCGCCGATATTAAGATGACCGACTTCCGAATTGCCCATTTGACCGTCAGGCAGACCAACTGCTTCGCCGGACGCACGCAGCTGGTTATGAGCATATTTTTTCCAATAGCGGTCAAAATTTGGTGTGTTCGCCTGCTTGACCGCATTGCCCATTTCTTCTTCACGAAGGGCAAACCCATCCAGAATGATGAGTGCAGCTAATTTTTGATCCGTCATTTTGTACCTGCCTCCACCAGCTGCAAGAAAGATTCCGGTTCAAGGCTTGCACCGCCGACAAGTGCACCATCGATGTCAGACTGCTCCAGAAGTTCATCGATATTGGCCGGTTTAACACTGCCGCCATATTGAATGATGATCTGTTCCGCCACATTTTCCGACGTCATGTCTTTGACAACGTTCCGAATAAGTGAGCAAACCTGGTCAGCATCCGCACTTGATGCAGATTTGCCGGTGCCAATTGCCCAAATTGGCTCATAGGCGATAATCAGAGAGCCGATTTGTTCATCACTCAACCGTTTCAGGCCTGTCCGCACCTGGTTTTCAATGTGGCTCATCGTTTCATTTCCTTCACGCTGTTCAAGCGTTTCGCCAACACAGACAATCGGTGTCAAATCATGATTGAATGCTGCATGCACTTTTTTATTGACGGACTCATCTGTCTCAGCAAAATGTTCACGGCGTTCCGAGTGGCCGATAACCACATGTGTGACACCCAAATCCTTCAGCATCATGGGACTTACTTCACCGGTAAAAGCGCCGCTGTCTTCAAAATGCATATTTTGGGCGCCAACCTTTAAATGGCTCCCTTTTGCTTTCTCCACAAGAGATGGTAAAAACGGAAATGGTGCACAAATAATCGCTTCGACGTTATCATCTTTCGGCAATTTTCCCGTAACAGCATCAGCGAATTGCTCGGCTTCAGCCAGTACTTTGTTCATTTTCCAATTTCCGGCTATGACTTTGTTGCGCATAGTATCACCTCTCCAAAATTATTTGTCGTCAAGTGCTTTAACGCCTGGCAAAACTCTTCCTTCCATAAATTCAAGGGATGCACCGCCACCTGTTGAAACATGATCCATATCAGCGGCAAAACCGAATTTTTCAACAGCTGCCGCGGAATCCCCGCCACCGATAACCGTGTAGCCTTCCGTATTAGCGAGGCTTTCGGCAACCGCTCTTGTCCCGCCGGCAAAAGCGTTGTATTCAAACACACCCATCGGACCATTCCAGATAATCAGCTTTGACTCTTTCACAATCCGGTCATAGGTTTCGCGTGTTCTCGGTCCGATATCCAGCGCTTCCCAATCGGCAGGGATTTCTTTAATATCGACGATTTTAGTGTTGGCATCTGCGGAAAAATCATCCGCCACCACAACATCTTCCGGCATGACAAAATGAACGCCTTTATTTTGTGCTTTTTGCATGAATTCTTTTGCCAAATCAATTTTATCTTCCTCAAGTAAGGAATTGCCAATCTCATAGCCTTGTGCGTTCACAAACGTATAGGCAAGACCACCGCCAATGATCAGGTTATCGACTTTATCCAATAAGTGGTCAATCACGTTAATTTTATCTTTGACCTTGGCACCGCCGATGATGGCTGTAAACGGCCGATCGGGATTTTCCAATGCTCTGCCAAGTACATCAATTTCTTTTTCCATTAAAAAGCCGGCTGCAGCGGGCAGTTTTTCCGCCACACCTGTTGTTGACGCATGTGCCCGGTGTGCTGTACCGAATGCATCGTTAACGTACAAATCAGCCATATCAGCAAAAGCCTTTACTAAATCAGGATCATTCGTTTCTTCACCCGGCTCAAAGCGGAGATTTTCAAGCAATACGATGTCACCATTGCTGACTTGTGATAAGGCCTCATTCACCTCTTTCCCGTAAACAGCATCGGTTTTAACCACTTCTTTCCCAAGCAGTTCACTTAGGCGCTCCGCAACTGGATCAAGCCGCAATTCTTCAACTACACTGCCCTTTGGCCGTCCAAGATGACTTGCCAAAATGACCGTTGCCCCATTTTTCGCCAAATACTCAATGGTCGGCAGTGCTGACCTGATTCGCGTGTCGTCTGTTACCTTGCCATCTTTCATGGGTACATTGAAATCCACACGGCAAAACACTTTTTTGTTATTGACATCAAGATCATGCAGTGTTTTTTTGTTCATGTCAGAACCTCCTGCTCAGCTAGTATGTACACTGTCTATTATACATTTAAAAAGGAGGAGGATATAGTCCTCCCCCTTTATAATTTATCTTAAAATCCCTGTTTGCCGATATACACTGCCAAATCAACACAACGTGCGGAATAGCCCATTTCGTTGTCGTACCATGAAACGACTTTTACCATGTTATCTTCCATGGTCATCGTTGACTGGGCATCAAACAATGAGGAGTACGTGCTGCCGACAATATCACTGGAAACGAGCGGTGCCTCACTGTAGCCGACAATGCCTTTTAACCCTTCTTCTTCAGCAGCAGTCTTAAATGCTTCATTCACTTCTTCTCTAGTCACATTTTGATCCAGTTCAGCGACCAGATCAATCAGTGAGCCGTCCGGTGTCGGTACGCGTACTGCCATACCGTTCAGTTTGCCTTCTAATTCAGGCACAACTTTGCCGACAACTTTAGCAGCACCGGTTGTTGTCGGAATAATATTCTGTGCTGCTGCACGTGCACGGCGGTAGTCTTTATGCGGCAAGTCTAAAATCTGCTGGTCATTCGTATAAGAGTGAACAGTCGTCATCAGACCGCGCTTAATACCAAATTTATCATGTAATACTTTCGCAAGCGGTGCAATCGAGTTTGTCGTGCAGGAAGCATTGGAAACGATATGGTGTTTCTCAGGATCATAGTCTGTTTCGTTAACACCCATGACCATTGTCAAATCTTCCTGTTTAGCCGGTGCTGAGATAATTACTTTCTTCGCACCTGCATCAAGGTGTTTCTTCGCATCATCGCGCTGCGTGAAGCGGCCGGTTGATTCAATGACGATATCCACGCCAAGATCGCCCCAGCCAAGATCAGCAGGGTCACGTTCCGACAGTACTTTAATCTCTTTACCACCGACAACAATGTTTGAGCCACTAACCGTAACTTCTTCGTCAAGTACACCGTGAACGGAATCATACTGCAATAGATGTGCCAGCATATTCGCATCCGTTAAGTCATTGACGGCAACAACATCAACGTCATCATTTTTTAGTGCCTGACGAAAAACATTGCGTCCGATACGTCCAAAACCATTAATTCCCATTTTAATTGCCATTTGAAATTCCTCCTCATGACTATTGGTCATATTTATTTCAAAGGGAAGATTTTTCCCTTAAAATCGCTTCCGCTGCCGCTTCATCAGTTATCAAAAGGTCACTCCTGCCTTGTTTAAAATACGACGTGATGGCCTGTGCCTTTGATTTGCCGCCTGCCACAGTAACGACTGTCTGACTGCCTTCCGTTAAATCATCCATGTGAAGGCCAATCGTCCTTACTTTGTGGACAACGCTGCCATCAGCATCAAAATAGTAACCAAATGCCTCACTGACAGCTTTTTCTGTTTTCAGTTTTTGAATAATATCTTTTGATGTTTTACGCCTCTGCGCCATTGTGATGGCATCACCTATTCCATGCAGAACGAAGGAAGAGCCCTGAATAAGCTTTAACACCTCAATCACAGCAGGTTCTTTTATCATCGTTCTGTATGATGTCTCGCTTAAAGGATCCGGGACATACAACAGCCTGTAACGTCCTTTTGCCTGCCTTGCCATTTTGGCAGCAATGGTATTGGCCTGATTCTCTTCTTTTTCACCGATGCCGCCCCTGGCCGGGACAAACAGACAATCCCGATTATCATTGAAAGGATTCATCATATCAGCAACTGCAGCCATGGTTGTGCCACCTGTGACAGCAATCGTCTGATCCGATGGCATGCGTTTTTTCAAAAATGACACACAGGCTTTTCCCATTTCTTGTTTTACCCAATCGTGTTCATCGCTATTACCGGGAACAATCATAATATTGTCCAATTGCAATATTTCCTGCAATTGTTTTTCTAAAACATTCAGGCCCATTATTTCATGCATGACGTCTGCTAATTGGTCAATTACTAATTTCCCCTCTTTCGTCAATTGCATTCCTTTTGATGACATATGAATCAGATTTTGTCTGGCAAGAACATCGACCTCACTCCGCACATGCCGTTCAGTGAGATGCGTGTTGTCAGCCAGGGCACGTCTGCCGATCGGCTGCAAAAGCTCAATATTCTGGAGAAGCACATACCGTTCCTGCATCATTTCCAGCAAGTCCGGATATAATTTTTTCTGCATGTCAATCAAGTTGTGCATGTAAAATACTCCTTGTTGGGTCATGAAACGTCCCGGAATGTAATATTCTGTCCCGCTGCAGGCAAAAAAATATAGTCAGCACTTTCCATTACAAATTTATTTTATCATACATGGCATATTATACAAACAAAATGTTTTTGGAGGACAGGGGGCAGACGATTTGTCCCAGTTAAAGACCGGTGTTTGTGTCACTTTGCAGACTCCTCTAAGGCACGCTCCAGCGACTCATAACTGATCTGTTCACAGTTTAGCGTTATATCCTTTATTTGTACAACAGGAATCTCCAGCTGATATTTTTCCAGCCATTCGTCGTTCGTATAAATATTCCTTTCTTCTATTTCAAGCGGGTAGTCATGCTGTAATAATTCAAGTATGGCAAGTGCATTATCGCATAATGGGCAATTTTCTTTTGTATAAAAAATAACGTGTTGCATACTGTCCCCTC
>Ga0079226_10001997_pt1 | contig 15658 bp, 14 predicted proteins | sample Poulit2014_FD_76345 | JGI IMG/M metagenome (GOLD analysis project Ga0079226, IMG submission 76345) | Agricultural soil microbial communities from Georgia to study Nitrogen management - Poultry litter 2014 | ecosystem: Environmental > Terrestrial > Soil > Agricultural land | place: USA: Georgia...
GCCCCAGCCTTAACTGCAATTCATTTTTAGCTTGTTTTACCCCGATATCAACAGCCTCAGCTTTGCTCCTTTTTGTCCCATAATATTTTTTTTCGCTTATCGTTGTTTCCATCAATGATACCGGTAGTTTCCATTTGAATAAATAAAGATCTTTTTCATGCCGGTCCCGATGAATATCTTGATACTCCGGGTCTCCAAATCCCCAGACAGGAAATTCAATGCCGCCTAATTTCAAATGATATTTCGTTTCGGTATCACCTGTCAGACGCTCATGACTGGCTTTCAGCGGTACTGTCACTTCAGTTTCATACCATGTTTTTGCAATAACTTCGCCTTCTGCCGGAATCAGCTCATACGTGTCGTCTTTTTCTTCACCACTTTCATCGTTGTCATCTTTTTTCTCAAATTGTATTTTTCCGGAAACAAGTACATCCCCCGGATCGACAAAATCGTTCACTTGGACTCTTGGCTGTCCCTTGGCAACGTACATGTCTTCAATCACCCCTTTTTTGGAAGCCACAAGGTGTCTTGGACCTTCAACTTCTTCTTCCTCAACGATCGTTTTTTCCACGCCTTCCAATCTGAAGCTTGTCCCATTTTGTTTAATGCCAACCCAAAGCAGCTCAGGTATATCATTTATTAATCGCTGCTGAATATCACTTGGTGAATCTAAAGAGAATGCCCATGTCCCCTGGTGTATTCCATATTCCTCCAATTTATCACTGATTTTCTCCTCAATATCCTTTGGGACGCCAGTTATCTTGACTTCCCAAATAATATTGGATAAGAAAAAAATGAGCAATATACTTAGCAAAAGACCAATAAGCAGCTCTTTTTTCCGGGAAAAATGCTTGATCAAAAATGGGACACCGCGTTTATTTGTAAAGGTCAACTTATAATCAGTCCCGCGCCTCGCTTGCTTTAACGCGGTAAGATCCCTTAATTTTATATTTCCGGCACAAGACGTTTCAGACTTTTTTTCCACGTTCCAAACGACAATATCCCGTTCAATACATTTCTGGAAGAACAGCTCCGGATCTTTGCCCTCAACCAGGACTGTTATAAACCCCGTCATTGAAGAACCTTGTATATGTTTCATTTCCTCCTCCTAAAATCGATTTACTAAGATATAAAGTGAAACTTCATGCAGTGGGGCGCTTTTCCCCACCTGAATGTTAGTTGAACAGAATCGGACATGTACGGGCAGCTGGCCTACCATTGATTACTCCTGATTTCCTTGGCAAATTGAAGTGGGGGGTCTGGCTCCCCGTTAAGGGGGGATAAATTTCACTTCTTCTATGGTACCTTCAAGTAAAATCTCTTCAGGCAGCATCATTTTCAATACAAATTGACTTCCGGTTATTTGTATATAGCCTTTATGCGACTTAAGTCTCAATTCCGTATCAGAATAAACGGTTAGCCCCTTATGATTTTCAATATAGATATGAAGCTGGCCAATCATTGTAATCCTGGGCAGCTCCATCATGACATCTGAAGGAAGTGAAAAATATTTTGATAGCCATGGCCTGATCTTCTGTTGCCATTTCTTCACTGATGAGACCCCCCTCTCACCATATGTTTATGAATTGAACGGCCGGATAAGAACAAAAAAGAACCAATACCGGACAGTTTTTCAGCCTGTCTGATATTGGTTCTTATTGGTTCTATTGGGTTTTCCTTACTTTTTCCGTTGAGCAACAATACTCCGATACGGTTTCACTGCTCTTGGCTGTCCCAAAACCTCCGACATGATAACACCATTGATTAAACCTGTACGCGTTAAGTTGTTATTCATGGTTTTCCTTAGTTTTTGGTGTTCATTTGATAAATCAGTATCCGGTGTCCGGCTTTTATCGCTGATTATCGCATGATGTTCTCGTTCTGTATCCTGGTGTTCTTTTGTGCTCATCCGATCAGCCAATTGCTTGCGCTGTTCATTCTGCTGCTCTTCAATTGAAGGAGCAGAAACAGTCGTCTGTGTCCCGGTTTCATTCTCCGTGCTGCTGTGGCTTTGTCCACCGCCAGAGGGAGCAGGTGCAGGGCCTGGCGGGTTGTTTTTTCGCTTCGGAATCGGTGTATCTGTATCTGCTTTATCCTTGAATAAACCCGAAGCTGTTGCAATAATTGCAAGGATGATCAGAATGACTTCCATCTTAACCCTCCTTGTGCTTGAGCAGTGAAATTACTCGTTATGATTGTCATCATTTTCCTCATTATCCTGAGTTAATTTCCCGATTGTACCACGCATATCGGTATCAGCATCAATGTTCTTATAATTCATATAATCCATGACGCCCATATTTCCGGAACGTAATGCTTCTGCAAGTGCACGTGGCACATCTGCTTCTGCTTCAACAACTTTTGCACGCATTTCTTCAATCCGGGCCACCATTTCCTGTTCTTGTGCGACAGCCATAGCGCGTCTTTCTTCCGCTTTTGCCTGGGCAATATTTTTGTCAGCTTCAGCCTGATCTGTCTGAAGAATCGCACCGATATTTTTCCCAATATCCACGTCGGCGATGTCAATCGACAGAATTTCAAATGCTGTACCTGCATCCAATCCTCTGCCTAAAATATTATGCGAGATGGCATCTGGATTTTCCAGTACCTTTGTATGTGCCTCTGAACTGCCAATGGTACTTACAACACCTTCACCGACACGAGCAATTACTGTATCTTCCCCGGCACCACCGACAAGCCGGTCAATATTCGCCCGAACAGTGATACGTGCTTTTGCTTTGACTTCGATGCCATCAATTGCAATACCGGCAATAAAAGGTGTTTCGATAACTTTCGGGTTAACACTCATCTGCACGGCATCCAATACATCACGGCCCGCCAGATCAATAGCTGCCGCTCGCTCAAATGACAATTGGATATTGGCACGATGCGCGGCGATAAGAGCATTTACCACACGATCAACGTTCCCGCCAGCCAAATAGTGGCTTTCCAGCTGATTCGTCGAAACATCAAGTCCCGCTTTATGTGATTTGATCAGCGGGTTAATGACCCTTGACGGTACAACCCGGCGCAAACGCATCCCGATAAGTGTAAAAATACCTACTTTTACCCCTGCAGCCAAAGCACTGATCCAGAGCATAACTGGAATAAAAGTAAACAGCACTGCCAGAGCAATTATAATGATCGCGATGACAATAATTGGCATCAGTTGTTCAATACTCATGCAAATTCCTCCTGTTTTTCTATGTTTTTACCTCACGTACTACAACTCGAACGCCTTCCACTTTAACAACTTTGACCATCTGTTCTTTTTCAATAAATCCTCCCTCTGTCACGACATCCAATCGTTCGTCTCCAAACAGGGCAGTCCCTGATGGGCGAAGCTGCGTTAAAGTTATGCCCTCCAGACCAATTAATTCAAGACGGTTCTCAGAAGATACATAACCCAGTTCTGTTGATGTCTGATCGGTTAATATCATACGACGGAAGAATCCTTTATTTCCTCCCATCGTTTTAAATAAGATAATGGAAGCAATAATCGTAACAATAAAAGCAATACTGATACTCATCGCCATATGTCCTATATCCTGACCTGACATGATGAGTGAGGCGATAATCGCTCCAATACCAATCAAACCAGCAATTCCTCCCGGCAAAAATAACTCTGCGACAACTAAACCAACACCCAGAATCAATAATACCAGCGCTTCCATGCCGGCCAAACCCGCAACCATATGTCCGTAAAAAAATAGGATTAATGCCAGTGCCCCCATGATACCGGGGATTCCAAACCCGGGGGAAAACAATTCTGCTACCAGACCAAGACTGGCAATTGACAGCAGAATTGGCACTACAACAGGATTTGTGATAAACCGTGCTATCTGTTCAGATATGGTCATCTCTTGTTCAGCAACAGTCGCATTACTAAGACCTAATGCTTCAAGAAGCTCTGTGCGATCTTCAACGGTACCATTTGAATAGCCGACTTCTGCAGCTGATTCGGGACCGAGTGTCAGGTATTTGCCTTCTTCAGCAGCATACTCCGGAAGATCAATGCTCGGATCCGCCATAGCTGCAGCGTAAAGCGGATCGCGGCCTTTCGACTCTGCTGCACTCTTCATGGCTGAGAGCCACGCCGATTGGGCTTTTTTATCTGCAGCTGTTCCATCCTGGTTGATGACGCCGCTTGCTCCCATAGTGGCATGAGGCTTCATGTAAATATTATCCGTATTTAATGCAATATAAGAGCCTGCAGATAATGCCCTGTTTACAATAAAAGATGTTGTTTCAAGCTCCAAATTTTGCATTAGTTCACCGATTTGTTCAGCAGCCGCGACAGCGCCACCCGGGGTATCAATTTCAAAAATAATATGATCGGCACCTTCTTGTTCAGCATCTTCCGTTGCCCGTGTCAGGAACGCTTCAAGTCCTTTCTCAACTTCATTTTCTATCGGGATAACATAAACCAGTTTCCCGCCGCCCTTGTCCTCAGCATGGGAAACTGAAAACAAACCTAACGCGGAACATACTACAATAAGTATAAGTGTAAGCACTTTAAGCGATATGCGTCTGCCATCATACAAACTACCCCCCCTCTCTATTGAGCCCCGCAAAAATTCCTACGTTTTGCATGTGTAAATGGTTTCAATTATGTATATTACATAAATAGTAACATAACCACAGGTCAAGTTGATAGTTCTCTGTTAAAAAGTTGATGCCATAAAAAGCCTCAACATGGGAAAAGGTCTTGCCATTTATGACAAGACCTTTGGACATTCAATTTAAATGTTTTTGAACAAGTCTATTAATCTGTGCACCATCTGCCTGACCTTTGACTTTAGGCATGATAGCACTCATTACTTTACCCATGTCTTTCTTGGAAGCAGCATTAACTTCCTTAATCGTGGCTTTCACTATCTCCTCCAGCTCTTCTTCTGTCAGCTGCTGGGGCATGTATGCCTGGATTACATCAATTTCAGCTTCAAGTTTGTCAACAAGGTCATCGCGTCCAGCTGATTTAAATTCTTGGAGGGAATCCTTCCTTTGCTTCAGCTCTCTTGAAAGTACTGTCAGTTCCTCGCCTTCGGAAAGATTTTTATTACCAAGTTTAATTGACTCATTTTGCAATGAGGCTTTTAACATGCGTATGACCGCAAGTCTGTCTTTTTCCTTGCTTTTCATCGCCTGTTTCATATCCTGGTTCAGCTGTTCAGCTAATGTCATGGGCCCTGCACCTTCTTTACTATCTGCGTTTTCTGGCAGCTTCAGACTTTTTCTTGCGTCGTTCGCTTGGTTTTTCATAATGTTCACGCTTACGATATTCCTGCAATGTACCGCTTTTGGATACGTTGCGTTTAAAGCGACGAAGAGCATCTTCAAGAGACTCGTTTTTACGAACGCGAGTGTGATTTGACATGCTTATTTCCCTCCCTCCGAAGCACAAAACAAAAATAAAAGCAAAAACATGTATAATATTTCACATGTCTTCGTTTATTATAATATAATAGAACAGCTCAGGTCAACTTAAATATTGTTGAATAACAACATTCAAACATCAACTAATAGTCAGTTGAACCTGTTTCACCAGCTGTGATTTCAACACCCGCACTTGCGCCAATACGTGTTGCACCGGCATCAATCATGGCTTTTGTTGTCTTCAGGTCACGGACGCCTCCTGAAGCCTTAACCCCCATTTCACTGCCGACTGTTTCACGCATTAACTTAACATCTTCTACAGTGGCCCCGCCGCCGGAAAAACCTGTCGATGTTTTAACAAAGTTTGCGCCTGCTTCTTTTGCAGCCTCACATGCACGCACCTTCTCATCATCTGTGAGCAGGGATGTTTCTATGATCACTTTGGTTAAGGCACTCCCTTTTGCTGCGTCAACAACAACCTCGATATCCCGCTGTACGGCTTCATCATTTTTTGACTTCAATTCGCCGATATTAATGACCATATCTACTTCTTCAGCGCCTTCCTGAATAGCTTGCTTTGTCTCAAACTCTTTGGCAGCTGTTGATGTGGCACCTAGCGGAAATCCTATGACAGTGCACACTTTCACGTCAGTGTCTTTCAGATTATCATAGCAGAATGGCACCCAATATGGATTGACACAAACAGAGGCAAAACCATGTTCACGCGCTTCTTTAACAATTTGATCAATCTTTTCTTTCGTTGTATCAGGTTTTAACTGTGTATGATCAATGTATTTGGCAAGGTTTTTATTCATATATTGCTTCCTCCCAGCATTAGTTGTTCGTACCACTTATTCTATCATAGCAGGCTAACGGCAAAATTTCATTGAAAAAATAAGATGAACTTCATACAGCGGGATGTTGTTCCCGCAGAATGTTTGTTGAAGAGAAACAGATCTTTACGGGCAGTTGAGCCCCTCCTAATATTTTTCCGTTCCGTGAAATCTTGAAGTGGTAATCTTAAGGCCGTTAATGCAGGGAAAAATTCCGGGCAGTTCCCGAGAATTAAGAGGATATCTCTGCCCTTCCATTTTGAGCATTATCCATAACCCTTACAAATGTACCTTTATTGTAAGGATAACCTGACTGTGTGATTTTCACACGTACAATTCGTCCGATTAAATCCTTTGTTCCGTTAAATCGGACTTTCATATAATTGTCGGTGTAACCTTCAAGCATACTTCCTTCAGTTTCATTCACGTGTTCTTCCGGAATGACCTCAAGCACTTCGTCTTCATAACAAGATGCGTATTCTTTTGCAAGTTGATTCGATAGTTCAATCATTCGATTAACCCGCTCATTTTTGACATCAGCATCAACCTGATCATTCATACGGGCAGCGGGCGTACCTGTTCTTCTTGAGAATGGAAAAACATGCAGTTCCGAGTATCCGATTTCTTTAACAAAATTATACGTCTCCAAAAATTCTTCTTCTGTCTCACCTGGAAAGCCGACAATTACGTCAGATGTAATTGCCAGTCCCGGCAGAGCCTTCCGGATTTTATCCACTTTCTGCTTATAATATCCGGTTGAATATTTTCTCCGCATACGATGCAGCACCGTGTCAGATCCTGCCTGCAGCGGAATATGCAAATGACGGACAATTTTTTCTGATTTATCCAAGACATCGATGACTTCATCCGTAATCTGGCTTGCTTCAATGGAGGAAATACGGATTCGTTTAAGGCCTTTAACTTCTGATTCAAGTTCTTGAAGCAGTTTGGCGAAATTGTAATCATTCATGTCTTCACCATAGCCCGCAGTATGGATTCCGGTCAGTACGATCTCTTTATATCCTGCATCAACGAGACTTTGCGCCTGTTGAATGACATTTTCAGGTTCCCGTGACCGCAGCAGACCTCTTGACCATGGAATAATACAAAAAGTACAGAAGTTATTGCACCCTTCCTGAATCTTTAGCGATGCACGTGTTCTATCAGTAAAGTCAGGCACGTCCATTTCTTCAAAAACACGATTTTTCATGATATTTGTAACACCATTTACCGGTTCGCGTGTTTGTTGGTGTTCTTCAATATAGTCAATCATTTTCTTTCTGTTCTGCGTTCCGACAATCACATCGACGCCGGGAATCTCCATAATTTCGCCGGGAGATGTCTGTGCATAACATCCTGTCACACATATGACAGCATCCGGATTTTTGCGCACTGCCCGTCTGATGACTTGTCTGCTTTTCTTATCGCCGGTATTTGTTACGGTACATGTGTTAATAACATACACATCCGACTGACGGTCAAAGTCAACGCGTTCGTAGCCGCTGTCTTTAAACATATTCCAGATACCTTCAGTTTCATAATGGTTCACTTTACACCCTAATGTATGAAAAGCTACTGTTGGCATTATGTCCACCTCAATTCTTCAAAATGATATGAAATACTTGCCAATGCATATAAAGCTGCTGTTTCAGTACGTAAAATACGCGGACCTAACCTGACTGGAATGAATTCATTTTGTTTCAGCACATCCGCTTCCCGACTGGAAAAGCCGCCTTCCGGACCAATAACGAGCAGGACCCGGTCACCCGGACTCATTTTGCTTACGGCTCTGCCAAAGGATTGAAACACTTCAATCTTTGCTTCTTCCTCATAGGCGAATAATTTTACCTGATAGTCATTGCTGTTCATTGCCAAATCAGTTGTCGACGTTACCGTTCCAATCGAGGGGATTTTATTGCGATGACTTTGTTCACTTGCCTCTTTTATAATTTTTGAGTAACGCTGCAATTTTTTTTCAGCCTTTTTCTGATCCCAGACAGACACTGACCGGTCAGCCTGGACTGGAATAAACGAAGCGGCGCCCAGCTCAGTTCCTTTCTGAAGCACAAATTCCAATTTATCGCTTTTGGGCAATCCTTGTGCAATCGTCATCTCAATGGGTGATTCAGCTGACTCCTCAAGCCATTCGCTGACTATTGCATACACCATGTTTTTTACAATGTCTGTAATCCGGCAGACCGCAGCTTTTCCATCAGGGTGGCTGCAGATGATTTCATCCCCTGTACGGGACCGCATCACACGTATGATGTGGTGTGCGTCATCGTCAGTAATAGTGACCTTGTTATCTTTCCAATTTTCCGTTGGTATAAAATAACGCTGCAAATCAGGCACCACTCTTCTTTTAAAATGTGTGTTCAGGGCTAAGAAGTTCTGGGCGGGGTCGTTTTGAGCATCGGATATTCGATGTGTCATTTTCACCGGACTCTTTAAACAACATTTTCTGTCTTTTTAGCGACAATCACTGCCCAGTCCTCCATTTCATTTAGCATGACAATGTCGAATCCTGCTTTTTCCAGTTCATCCTTTACCATTTGTTTTTTTGCCTGAATAATACCGGAAGTTATGAACAGTCCATTCGGTTTCAGATTATTCCATGCATCCGCAGCGAACCTTACAATGATTTCAGCAAGAATATTCGAAACAATGATATCCGACTGCATGTCAACATGGTCCAGCAGGTTATTCTGTTTCAGCGTAACTTTGCTTTCCATTTTATTCAATTCAGTATTGACTTTTGTACTTTTAACGGCAACGTCATCAAGGTCAAAAGCATAAACTTCTTTTGCCCCGAGCAAGGCAGAAGCAATGCTCAAAACACCGGAACCGCATCCTACATCAATGACAACATCATTTTTGTTTATGTATTGCTCAATAGCTTGGATGCTCAGCACTGTTGTCGGGTGCGCTCCCGTCCCAAATGCCATACCCGGGTCAAGTTCGATAATCACTTCATCAGTGGATACGGGCTCATAGTTTTCCCACGTCGGAATGATGGTAATCTTTTCGGAGATTTTAAGGGGCTTATAATATTTTTTCCACGCTGTGGCCCATTCTTCTTCATCTATTTCACTTAAGGTTATCTCATTTCGCCCCAAATCAATATCATAAAGCATCAGGTTATTAATCGCCCGCTTTATTCTGTCAACCGTTTCTCCCAGAAAGCTGTTCACAGGCAAATAAGCCTTGATGTAAACACCTTCTTCGGGATATTCATCAGGGTTTAATTCATAAACTTCGCCAAAGAACGTATCGCGTTCTTTAACCAAATCGGCAGGATCTTCAATGACAACACCACTTGCACCTGTTTCATGCATAATGTTGGTAATTGGTTCAACTGCCTCATTTGTTGTATGAACACGTATTTCAGACCAGTTCACATTAACCCACCCGTTTCCTGAAAAAATGATCAGATTGTTTTATGTAAAAGGTGCCGGGGACAGCACCTTGTTTAGCTTTTGAATGCATTTTTAAAACGCTGGAACAATGAACCCTGTTCGTCAGTTGCCTCATTTCCGCCAATTTCGTTAAATTCGCGTAGCAATTCTTTTTGCCGTTCCGAAAGACTGCTTGGTGTTACAACTCTTATTTGGACATGCTGATCCCCATGACCGTAGCCGCGAACATTCGGAGCACCCTTTCCTTTCAGCCGGAAAATCTTCCCGGTTTGAGTACTTGCAGGTATTGTCAGCATAACTTTTCCATGCACTGTTGGGACTTCCACTTCGTCACCAAGAGCAGCCTGGACAAATGTTACTGGCAGCTCACAATAGATATGGTCTCCTTCACGTTCGAAAAATTCGTGTGAACGCACTTGAATAACGACAAATAAGTCGCCTGGCGGGCCACCGTTTACACCGGGCTCACCCTTGCCTGCAACCCTGATTTGCTGTCCTTCATCAATACCTTTAGGGATTGAGATGTGAATGTTTCTATGCTTTTTCACTTTGCCTAAACCACCGCAGGTATTGCATTTCTCCGGAATGATTTTACCGGTTCCGTTACAATGATGGCACACACGGCGATTAACAACTCGGCCAAATGGTGTGTTTTGCTCCATATTTAATTGACCAGAACCTTGACAGTGCGAACATGTTTCGGTTTTCGTGCCTGGTTTTGCACCGGAGCCGCTGCACGTGTCACATTCCTCTTCTTTTGGAATATTGATATCTGCTTCTTTTCCAAAAATGGCATCTTCAAAGTCCAGCGTCATGGTATATTGTAAATCAGCACCTTGCTGCGGGGCGTTTGGATCACGACGGCGGCCGCCGCCAAAGAACATATCGAATATATCGCCAAAACCGCCGAAGTCACCAAAGTCCTGTGCACCGCCGAATCCGCCTTGACCTTGTGCACCTGCATGGCCAAACTGATCATATTGGGCTCGTTTTTGCTCGTCGCTCAATACTTCATAGGCTTCTTTTGCTTCTTTAAATTTGTCAGCTGCATTTTCCTCTTCGCTGACGTCCGGATGGTATTTTCTTGCCAGTTTACGATAAGCTTTCTTTATTTCATCTTTAGAAGCGCCTTCTTCAACGCCAAGCACTTCATAATAGTCGCGCTTACTCACTTGTGAATCACTCTCCCGACACTATTGCATACAGTTTATCATATCATCATTTATATTATGATAGCAAACAAGAAACTGACTCCACTAAACCTTTGTAGAGGAAGTACAAAGCTTAACATTGCTTTTCATATACCGTTTACCGCAATTTATACTTCCTGAGGCCAGAAAAAAAGTCAAAGTCAAGAGGGTCCTGACTTTGACTTTTTTGTTTGGTGACATAATAATTATTTTTTGTCTTCTTCGTCGTCTACTTCTTTGTAATCAGCGTCTACAACATCTTCTTCTTCTGAACCTTGGCCTTCTTCCTGCCCTTCCTGATTAGCCTGTTGTTCTTGTGCCATTTGTTCGTACATTTTAACGGAAAGCTGCTGTACTTGTTCCTGCAGCGCATCTTTCTTTTCCCTGATTTGATCAAGGTCATCAGATTCGATGGCTTTTTGCAGTTCTTCTTTTGCTTCTTCCGCTTTTTGTTTCTCTTCATCAGTTATATTATCACCGAGATCTTTAATGGTCTTATCTGTTGTGAATACAAGCTGATCAGCCTCGTTGCGCAGATCTGCTTCTTCACGGCGTTTTTGATCTTCTTCGGCGTTTTCTTCAGCTTCTTTGACCATTTGATCTACTTCTTCATCTGACAGGCCGGAAGAAGATTTAATGGTAATTGACTGTTCTTTATTCGTGCCCTTATCTTTTGCACTAACGTTAACGATACCGTTGGCGTCAATATCAAATGTCACTTCAATTTGCGGTATGCCACGCGGTGCTGGCGGAATGTCCGTCAGCTGGAAACGTCCAAGTGTTTTGTTATCTGCGGCCATTTCACGTTCACCCTGCAGAACATGAATATCAACTGCTGTCTGATTGTCTGCTGCGGTTGAGAACACTTGTGAATGACTTGTCGGGATTGTTGTATTTCGCTCAATCAATTTAGTTGTCACACTTCCCATTGTTTCGATACCCAAAGAAAGTGGTGTAACGTCCAGTAATACAACATCTTTTACGTCGCCTTGCAATACGCCGCCTTGGATAGCTGCGCCCAGAGCAACTACTTCATCAGGGTTAACGCCTTTTGAAGGATCTTTGCCTGTTTCACGTTTGATGGCTTCCTGTACAGCAGGAATGCGTGTTGATCCGCCGACCAGAATAACTTTATGAATATCTTTCGCAGAGAATCCAGCATCTTTCAATGCTTTGCGGGTTGGCTCCATCGTGCGCTCAACCAGATCCGATGAAAGTTCCTCAAATTTAGCACGTGTCAGATTCATTTCCAAATGCAATGGTCCGCTTTCACCAGCTGTAATAAATGGCAGTGAAATTTGCGTTTGCGTTACACCTGAAAGATCTTTCTTGGCTTTTTCAGCTGCATCTTTTAACCGTTGCTTAGCCATTTTATCCTGGGAAAGATCGATGCCGTATTCTTTTTTGAATTCCTGAACCATGTGGTCCATGATGACCTCATCGAAATCGTCACCGCCAAGACGGTTATCACCGGCTGTTGAAACAACTTCAAATGTGCCGTCACCGATATCAAGGATCGATACGTCAAATGTACCGCCACCCAAGTCGTATACGAGAATCGTCTGATCCTGGTCATCTTTATCGATACCATATGCCAATGATGCTGCAGTTGGTTCGTTGATGATACGCTCAACTTCCAGACCGGCAATTTTTCCGGCATCCTTGGTAGCTTGACGTTCGGCGTCATTGAAGTAAGCCGGAACTGTGATAACCGCTTTTTCTACAGTATCACCCAAGTAATCTTCAGCATACGATTTTAGATACTGCAGAATTATCGCAGAGATTTCCTGGGGTGTATATTCCTTATCATCGATTTTAACTTTGTAGTCTGTACCCATATGACGTTTAATTGATTGAACTGTGTTCGGGTTGGTGATTGCCTGACGTTTTGCCACTTCACCCACTTGGCGTTCACCATTTTTAAACGCTACAACAGATGGTGCTGTCCGGTTCCCTTCCGGATTGGGAATGACAACCGATTCGCCACCTTCCATTACGGCCACACATGAATTTGTCGTACCTAAGTCAATTCCGATTATTTTGCCCATAATCAATTCCTCCTTCACTGCTCTTACAATTACTTATTAACTTTAACCATTGCTGGTCGAATAACGCGGTCTTTAAGAATATAGCCTTTCTGCAATTCTTCCACAATTGTGTCTGATTCGGCTTCTTCATCCTCTACTTGCATCACGGCATGATGAACGTTTGGATCAAATGGTTTTCCGACAGATTCAATCTCTTCAACACCCTGTGATTTAAGTGCTTCCTTAATTTGGTTGTAAACCATTGAAACACCATCAGCAAAGCCCTTTGTTTCCTCAGTAACTTCAACTTGCATTGCCCGTTCAAAATTATCGATTGCCGGCAATAATTCTTTTGCCAGATCTTCTGACTTGTACTTACTGACGGCTTCCTTTTCTTTTTGGGAACGCTTCTTGAAATTATCAAATTCTGCCTGATTGCGCAACAAGCGCTGCTGCAGGTCATCATTCTCCTGTTTCAGCTGACTGAGTTCAGCCTGAAGCGAATCTGCTTCTTTATCAGATGACTCTGTTTGTTCTGTGTCTTGTTCATCTGCATCGATGACTTCTGTGAAGACTTCTTCCTTTTCATGATCTTTTTGATCCTGTTCCTCATCTTTTGAGTCATTTTTGTTCATCGTTTCTTGATGTTGTTCAGTCATTCCCGCCACCTCCTAACTATGAAATTGCCACGATAGAATATAACATGATAAGCGCATGAAATAAAGTGAAACTTCATTCAGTGGAGTGTTTTTTCGCCACTGAATGTTAGTTGAACAGAATCGGCCATTTAGGGAAAGCTGACCTTTGTATCTTGGCGGGTTACTGTCCACTACCTGCCGGATAAACATTTACACATTAGAAAACTTGGCTCGTGCCAAGTCCGGATTGCACTTATGCAGACAGGAAAATTTCACCTTCCCCGCCTGTCAAAAAAGGACTGGAATCAGCCCCGCCATTCCGATATACCCTATAGGGACCTCATTTATTCATTATCTTGATACCACTTATACAGAACTTCTGACATTTCAGTTGATAGAGTGTCCAAAAGCTTAATCACTTTTTTATATTCCATTCGTGTCGGACCGAGCAATGCAATTGTACCCATCTGTTCTTCATTCAATTCATAAGTGGCTGTGATAAGACTGCAATCTTTTATTGCATCAACTTTATTCTCATGTCCGATTGTAACTTTTACGCCATCAGATGCACCTTTAAGCAAATTGGCGATTTCATCCTCTTCCTCAATCATGGAATAAAATGACCGGACCTTATCAATGTCATTGAATTCAGGCTGCATTAACAGATTTGTTTTGCCGCCGAAGTATAACTTCACCGGGTTTTCGCTGAAAAACACAGCTTTCAGATAATCATAGGATGTCTCAAAATCCGTCACATATTTATTCATCAGATTCATAATCTCAGTATTGAGTTTATCATGCAGCTTAAAAATCGGCACCCCATATAAACGATCATTTAAGATGTTTACCATTTTTTCCAAATCTGATGCATTAATGGCTTCAGGGACGGAAAATGACCGATGTTCCACATGGCCAGTGTTCGTAACCAAAATAGCAACGGATGTATTCTCTGACAGTGAGATGATTTGCAGCTGTTTTAATTTCGTCTCAAAAACTTCCGGACCCAGGATAATGGATGTATAGTTTGTTATCCGGGACAGTATTTCCGCAGAACTTTGGACGATTTGTTCAAACTCGAACAGACCATCCTGCATAATGTTATGGATGATTTGAACATTGCCTGCTGTTTGTTCAGGCGAAACCAGATGATCGACATAATACCGGTACCCTCTCTCTGAAGGTATTCGGCCGGAAGAAGAGTGTGTCTTCTCAAGGTAACCCATATCCTCCAAATCAGCCATTTCATTTCGTATGGTAGCCGAACTGTAATTAACGTCACCTTTCTTGGCAATCGAACGAGAGCCCACCGGTTGTGCCGTTTCGATGAAATCATCAACAATGACTTGCAGAATCAGCAATTGTCGTTCTGTTAACATGATGACCACCTCTGTTAGCACTCCTGGTTACCGAGTGCTAATGCTAAATATAAATTATCAAATCCTATTTTTTTTGTCAACGAACAACACTCAGGTCATCTTCCTCCAACAAAAATTGCGCAAATACTTCGTTTCCGAACAGGATTCCCTGATCGGTCAAACGCAGGTATTCGCCATCTGTCATAACCCAGCCCTTATCCTTTAAATAGGAAATTGCATCTTTATATAACAGTTCATATGGAATACCAAATTTCTCAATAAATTGGTGATTGCTGATGCCTTCCATCTTTCGTAAACCAAGGAACATCTCTTCTTCAATCATTTCCTTCATGCTGATTTCTTCTGTATTCAGAACCGGATAGCCATTTTCCAGAGCTTGTTTGATGTAAGCCGGCAGCGGCCGTATATTGCCGGTACGCTTTCCTGGTAAATAGCCATGTGCCCCGGCGCCAAATCCGTAATAATGTTCATTTTTCCAATAAACAAGATTATGAAGACTTTCATAACCGGGTTTTGCAAAATTGCTGATTTCATACTGCTGCAGTCCATTGTTCTTCATCGATTCTTTTAAAATGTCATACATACGAACTTCCTCTTCCTGAGGCGGACGGTGCAATTTACCTTTATGATAACGCTGGTAAAAAACCGTTTTCGGTTCAATCTGCAAAGCATATGCAGAATAATGCGGCAGATTAAAAGAAAGTGCTTCATCCAATGTTTGCCTAAAATGCTCAACTGTCTGATTCGGCAGTGCATAAATCATGTCAAGACTGACATTATCAAAGCCGTTTTGCTGCAATAA
>Ga0079226_10001998_pt1 | contig 15656 bp, 13 predicted proteins | sample Poulit2014_FD_76345 | JGI IMG/M metagenome (GOLD analysis project Ga0079226, IMG submission 76345) | Agricultural soil microbial communities from Georgia to study Nitrogen management - Poultry litter 2014 | ecosystem: Environmental > Terrestrial > Soil > Agricultural land | place: USA: Georgia...
TATATAAATTATATATTTATAAATATTTATAAATATATAATTTTTAATGAAAAAAAAAAAAAAAACTCACTTAATCACTATCTATATTAACTTACTGAATATCTTATAATAATAAATTAAATATTTTTTTCAATTTACTAATATCAGAAATATTTAATTTTTTATATATTGAAAGTGTATAAGGTTAGATATATTATTTTTATAAAGAAAGTTTTATTTTAAGTCTAAAATTTATATTTAAATTGATAGTAATATAATTTTTAATTTGAATATATAATATTAGATAATATGGGGCCGGCGGGGGCAAAGCTGGCCCCATATTATCTAAAATTTATATTTAAATTGATAGTAATATAATTTTTAATTTGAATATATAATATTAGATAATATGGGGCCGGCGGGGGTAAAGCTGGCTCTGGAAATTACAGCAGGAAATACTTTTTAGGTTAGTGGAAAATTTTTTTAATTTAAAGTTTTATTATGGCTTTGGATTTGATTTATTGATTGTTATATATACTAATTTTAGTGGGATTGATTGCTCTAAATGAGTGCTTGTTTAATGTAGTATATAGATTTGAGTATTAATTTATATTAGACTTAGTGATTTAATTTTGTACAAACAAAATTTGTGCCAGCAGTAGCGGTTATACAAATTGTGCAATTCAAATTTTTTGAGTTTAATTGGGAGTGAAATTTTAAATTTATATCTAGATTTTTTAGGTGAAATTTTAAATTTGGTTTAAATTTGTTTTTTGTTTCTGAAGTTAGGAAGTCTATTTTTAAACTAGGATTAGATACCCTATTATTTTAGAGGTGAATATTTTCTTAAATTATTATTAGTTATGGTCTTTAAAATTAAAGAATTTGGCGGTATTTTAGTCTGTTCAGAGGAACCTGTTTTTTAATCGATAGTCCACGATAATTTTTACTTTATTAATATGTTTATATATCGTTGTTTATAAAAATTTTATTAGAATTATAATTTTTGAGATATTTTATTAAATTATATTTCAGATCAAGGTGTAGCTTTTATTAAAGTTAAAATGGGTTACATTATAGTTATATGTGGTTTTTAAATTTTGAATTTGAGATAAAATGGATTTGATAGTAAATCACTAATTTTTGGTTTTTGATTTAGCTCTAAAATATGCACATATCGCCCGTCGCTTTCATTATAAGATGGAATAATTCGTAACAAAGTAGGCTTATTGGAAAATGAGCCTGGAATGATCAAATTAGAGCTTGGTATAAGCGTTTTACTTACACTAAAAAGTTAATTGTGAGATTCAATTTAATTTGAGTTGAGTTCATTATTTATTTTGATTGTTTTACTTTTTCTTGTGAGAATTATATTTATTTTTATTAGGGTCTTTTGAACAAATTTTTTTTTGATAGTTTATTATACTGTGAAGGATTTGATTTATTTATATAAAAGAAGATTTTTTTTGTTGTACCTTGTGTATCAGGGTTGATTAAATTAATTTTAAGAATTTAAGTTTCCCGAATTTAAAGGAGCTAAAGTATCATGAATTTTGTTGTTGAATAAACATTTATAATGATATTTTTGAAATGAAACGTTATTCGTCTTTAATTATATCTGGTTTTCTCAGAAATTAATTCAATTAATTTTATTTTTAAGGTAAAAATTATTTTTATTTTTTCTTTAATATAATTTAATGTTCAAAGGGATAAGCTTTTGATCAAATTTTAATAAGTATTAATTTTTAAGTATTTTTTATAGGATTAGAATTTTCCATTATTTTTAGTATGTTATAGTTATTTATCTTTAATATATTATTTTTATTTTCTTTTATTTTTTTATGAGAAGGTTTAAATTAATTTTAATTTTATAGTTATTATGGTTAAATTAGTATAATTTTTTGTAACTTTATTTTTAATTGTGAGGTTAAAGTAAGGAATTCGGCAAATTTAATTTTCACCTGTTTAGTAAAAACATGGCTTTTTGTTTATAATTTAAGGTCTGGCCTGCCCAATGATTATTTAAATGGCCGCAGTATTTTGACTGTGCAAAGGTAGCATAATCATTAGTTTCTTAATTAGGAGCTGGTATGAATGGTCTGATGAAAAATTAACTGTCTCACTTTAAATTTTTTAGAATTTTATTTTTAAGTTAAAAAGCTTAAATTTTATATAAAGACGAGAAGACCCTATAGAGTTTTATACAATTTTTTGATATTGATTTGATGTTTTTGTTTTCTTTTTCTTTTAGTTGTATTTTGTTGGGGTGACAGAAAAATTTATGAAACTTTTTTTTTCGTTTACACAGATGTGTGATTTTTTTGATCCTATTTTTTAGATTATAAGATTAAATTACCTTAGGGATAACAGCGTAATTTTTTTTGAAAGTTCATATTGACAAAAAAGTTTGCGACCTCGATGTTGGATTAAAATTAAGTTTCGGTGTAGCAGCTGAACACTTGGGTCTGTTCGACCTTTAAAATTTTACATGATCTGAGTTTAGACCGGCGTGAGCCAGGTTGGTTTCTATCTTTTATTATTTTTAATATTTTAGTACGAAAGGACCATTTATTGAAATTATATTTTGTTTTTGAATATTATTATTATTTTGGCAGATTAGTGCGATAGATTTAGAATCTTTTTATGTAATTTAAATTACAAATAATATTGATTTTGAAGGATATAATTTTGGTTTTTTTTTCTATAATTGTTTTAATTGTATGTGTTCTTATTGGGGTTGCCTTTCTTACTTTATTAGAGCGTAAGGTATTAGGATATATTCAGATTCGTAAGGGTCCTAATAAGGTTGGGTTTATTGGTATTTTACAGCCTTTTGCAGATGCTGTAAAATTATTTACTAAGGAGCAAACTTTTCCTTTCTTGTCTAATTTTAGAATTTATTATTTTTCTCCTGTGATGAATTTGTTCATTTCTTTATTTCTTTGGATGATAATACCTTTTATTTCTGTATTTTTAAATTTTAATTTATCGTTATTGTTTTTTTTAAGAGTTTCTAGTTTAGGTGTTTATACTATTATGATAGCTGGTTGGTCTTCTAATTCTTCTTATTCTTTATTAGGTGGTTTACGTTCTGTAGCTCAAACTATTTCTTATGAAGTAAGATTGGCTTTGATTTTGATGTCTTTTATTTTTTTGATTTTGAATTTGAATTTAATGGATTTTTTTTTCTATCAATCTTATTGTTGATTTATTTTTTTATGTTTACCTTTAAGTTACATATGAATTATTTCGGGGTTGGCAGAAACTAATCGTACTCCGTTTGATTTTGCTGAAGGGGAATCAGAATTAGTTTCTGGCTTTAATGTTGAATATAGAAGAGGGAGATTTGCTATGATTTTTTTAGCTGAATATGCAAGAATTCTTTTTATAAGAATGATTAGAGTTATGCTTTTTATGGGGGGTGACTTAAATTCTTTTATGTTTTTTTTAAAGCTGGTTTTTATTTCTTTTCTTTGAATTTGGGTTCGTGGAACTTTACCTCGTTTTCGTTATGATAAGCTTATATATTTGGCGTGGAAGAGTTTTCTTCCTTGTTCTTTAAATTATTTGTTGATGTTTTTTGGGTTGAAAATATTTATTTTCACCCTTTTATTATAGTTAATAAAATTTAGTACAAACTAATAGAGAGTTTTTATCTCTTTTATATGTTTTCAAAACATATACTTGTTCAAGTTCATTAGTTACTTATTAATGATTTTGTCTCAAGTTTTGTATATGAGGGGGTTGATTAAGTAATATATGAAATACAGCACTGTTAGAATTTGTCCTGTTATAATATAAGGGTCTTCTACCGGTCGAGCTCCAATTCATGTGAGAAGAATTACGAATACCGTTATTGATCAGAATAAGATTTTATTTATTGGGTAGAATTGGTTTCTTGCAAATTTTTTTTTATTTGTGAATGGTATAATGTAAAGAATAGCAATTGATATTGCTAGGGCGATTACTCCTCCTAGCTTATTGGGAATTGATCGTAAAATTGCGTAGGCAAATAGGAAATATCATTCTGGTTGAATGTGAACTGGAGTTACTAGAGGATTTGCTGGGGTAAAGTTATCAGGGTCTCCTAATATATAAGGGTCAATTAGTGATAAAATTGTTAATGCTATTAGTATAATGAGGAATCCTACGATGTCCTTGAATGAGAAATATGGATGGAAAGGAATTTTATCTGTATTTCTATTTAATCCTAAGGGATTATTTGATCCTGTTTGATGGAGAAATAATAAATGTACTATAACTATAGCAGCTACAATAAATGGAAACAGGAAATGAAATGAGAAGAAACGAGATAGAGTTGCGTTATCTACTGCAAATCCTCCTCATACTCATTGAACAATTGTAGTTCCTAAATATGGAATTGCTGAAAGTAGATTTGTAATTACTGTTGCTCCTCAAAATGATATTTGTCCTCATGGTAACACATATCCAAGGAAGGCAGTTGCTATTACTAAAAATAGGATTGTTACTCCTACTATTCATGTATGTATTAGGTTATATGATCTATAGTAGATTCCTCGTCCTACATGTATATAAATACAGATAAAGAAAAATGATGCTCCATTAGCATGAAGGGTTCGAATTAATCATCCTTGATTTACGTCTCGACAAATGTGAGCTACTCTGTTAAATGCTATTTCAACATTTGGGCAGTAGTGTATTGCTAGAAATACTCCTGTGATGATTTGAACTACTAGACAGACTCCTAGAAGTGATCCAAAATTTCATATTGTTGAAATATTAGAGGGTGTGGGTAGATCAATTAGTGCATTATTAACAATTTTAAATAGGGGAGATGTTTTTCGTACTTGAATTTTCATTAGTTTATTTGTCGAATTGATCCTTGTTTGAAGTTAGTAATTTTCACTGTTGCAATTAGTGCTAATAGAAGGTAAATTATTATGAATACAGTAGTTATACTTAATGGAATATTAATATATTTATTTAATGATTCTATTAGTTCAATAGATTGATTAAATGGGATTGTTTCATTATTTTTAATAATTGTTTTTGAGAATGGGTAGATAATAAATATAATAATGGGAATGATAATAGTGATTGATGAAATTTTTAAGTTTGTTTTGAATTTTTCATTTGAGGCGATTCTTGTTATATATATGAATAAAATTAATATTCCTCCTACTATAATTAGAAACAGGATGTATGAAAATCATATATTTTGGTTTATGTTTCCTGTGATTAGTCTTACAGTAATGGTTTGTATAAGCAGTATTAATCCTATTGATAGGGGATGGTTTATTATTGTGAATATAATAGTAATTATCAGATTTGCTGTGATTATAATTGTAATTATTTCAAGAAGTAGTTTAATTTAAAATATTAATTTTGGAGATTAATGATAAATGTATATTTTTTCTTGATGTTTTTAAAGTTCATACTTATTTTCAGTTTACAAGACTGATATTTTTTTTAAATTATAAAAACTAATGGTAGTAAGAAAGTTTTTGGGGTTTTTTATGTTTATAGGAGGTTTATTGGTTTTTAGAATAAAGCGTAAGCATTTACTTTTAATATTATTAAGTTTGGAATTTATTGTTCTTTCTTTGTATTTTTTGATTTTTTTATATTTAAGTTTCTTAGGTAATGAATATTTTTTCAGTATGATTTTTTTGACTTTTAGAGTTTGTGAAGGAGTTTTAGGTTTATCAATTCTTGTTTCTTTGATTCGAACTCACGGTAATGATTATTTTCATAGTTTTAATGTGTTATGATAAAATTTCTTTTTTCTTTGTTTATAATGATTCCTTTATGTTTTTTTGCGGATTTTTGGTTTAATCAGTTAGTATGATTATTGTTGAGTTTTATTTTTTTACTTTCTTTTGTTTCTTTAAATTTTTTTAGTTATCTTTCTTTTGACTTGGGAATGGATTTACTTTCTTATGTTCTTATTCTTTTAAGTTTTTGGATTTGTAGTTTGATATTAATGGCAAGAGAAAAAATTTACTTGAAAAATAATTGGTTTAAGTTTTTCCTGTTTGTAGTTTTAATTTTGATAATTTCTCTTTATTTAACTTTTGGGTCTGTAAATTTTTTCGTTTTTTATGTTTTTTTTGAAGTTAGTTTAATTCCAACATTAATTTTAATTGTAGGTTGGGGTTATCAGCCTGAACGTCTTCAAGCGGGAGTATATCTTTTGTTTTATACATTATTGGCTTCTCTTCCTATAATGATTTCTTTGTTTTTCTGTTATAATTATTTCAGTACTTTGCATTACTATTTATTGTTCGATGGTTTAGGGGGACTTGTGGTTTACTTGTTGGTTAATTTTGTTTTTTTTATTAAAATTCCTATATTTTTTGTTCATCTTTGATTACCTAAGGCACATGTTGAGGCTCCTGTATCGGGTTCAATAATTTTAGCTGGAATTATATTAAAGATGGGTGGATATGGTATGTTGCGTTTGATAATTATATTTGTTACTTTAGGAATGAGAATTAATTTCTTTTTCGTGAGGCTTAGTCTTGTAGGGGGATTTTTTGTTTCTTTAATTTGTCTTCGTCAGAGAGATATAAAGTCTTTAATTGCTTATTCTTCCGTTTCTCATATAGGGTTAGTTCTTTCTGGGATTATGACTTTAAATTATTGAGGATTTGCTGGCTCTTTGGCTATAATAGTAGCTCATGGACTTTGTTCTTCTGGTCTTTTTTGTTTAGCAAATATTTCTTATGAGCGTTTACTTAGTCGTAGTTTATATCTTAATAAGGGTTTAATTAATATTATGCCTAGGTTGTCTCTTGTATGGTTTTTACTAATTTCTTCAAATATGGCTGCTCCTCCGTCTTTAAATTTGTTGGGTGAAATTATACTTATTAATAGAGTAGTTGGTTTTAGTTTTTTAAATATAGGATTTTTAATGTTAATTTCTTTTTTTAGAGCTGCTTATTCTTTGTTTTTATATTCTTTTAGTCAGCATGGTTCTTATTACTCTGGTTGTTATTCTTTTTTTTCTTGTAGAGTTCGTGAATATTTAGTTTTAATTTTACATTGATTGCCTTTAAATATTTTATTTCTTTCAGGTGATTTGATATCATTGTGGATTTATTTAAATAGTTTAATTAAAAAATTTTGGTTTGTGGAACCAAGGATATACAATTGTATTTTAGATAATATTGAATATTTGTGTCATTTATTCTTATTTTTTAACGTTTTTTAGTGTTTCATTATTTTTTTTAAGAATTTATTTTATGATTTTGGATTATACTTGTTTCTTGGAGTTTGGATTTTTAATGATTAATTCTAGTTCTGTTGTGATGACTTTTCTTTTTGATTGAATGTCTTTGTTGTTTATAAGATTTGTTTTATTTATTTCGGGAATAGTAATTTTTTATAGTCGAGATTATATGCATGGAGATTTATTTTTAAATCGTTTTATTTTATTGGTAGTTATGTTTGTTATTTCTATAATGTTTTTAATTATTAGTCCTAATTTAATTAGAATTTTATTAGGTTGGGATGGATTAGGTCTTGTTTCTTATTGTTTGGTTATTTATTACCAAAATGTAAAGTCTTATAATGCAGGAATACTTACTGCTCTTAGAAACCGTATTGGAGATGTTGCCTTGTTGATGTCTATTGCGTGAATGTTAAATTATGGGAGATGAAATTATATTTTTTATCTTGATATAATGAAAAATGATTTTTATATATCTGTAATTAGTTATATGGTTGTTTTAGCTGCAATAACTAAAAGAGCTCAGATTCCGTTTTCTTCCTGACTCCCTGCTGCTATAGCAGCTCCTACACCAGTATCTTCGTTGGTTCATTCTTCTACACTTGTAACGGCAGGCGTATATTTACTTATTCGTTTTAATTTTTCTTTTAGTGAAAATTTAATGTATCTTTTGTTATTTATTTCTAGAATAACCATGTTTATGTCTGGTTTAGGAGCAAGATTTGAATTTGATTTAAAAAAGATTATTGCTTTATCTACACTTAGGCAGTTGGGTTTAATGATGATAATTCTTTCGTTAGGGGGTTATAAGTTGGCTTTTTTTCATTTATTGACACATGCTTTATTTAAGGCTTTGTTGTTTATATGTGCGGGTAACGTTATTCATAATGTAGGTAATTGTCAGGATATTCGTTATATAGGGGGTTTAATTAATTTTATACCTTTAACTTGTGTTTATTTATATATTTGTAATCTTTCTCTTTGTGGTTTACCTTTTTTAAGAGGATTTTATTCTAAGGATATAATTGCAGAAGTAATGAGAATAGGATACTTAAATATTTATATTTATTTAGTTTTTTATATTTCTATTGGGCTTACTGTTTGTTATAGATTTCGTTTGGTTTATTATACTTGCACAGGAGATTTTAATTTTTTAAGACTTAGAAGGATTAGAGATAGAAGAAAGATTATGTTAAAGGGAATGACTGGCTTAATTTTTCTTGTTGTTTTTATGGGTAGTTCATTGAGTTGATTAATATTTCCTTACCCTTATGTAATTATTTTACCTTTTTCTTTAAAAATAATGACTTTAATTATAATTTTATTAGGGGCTTGATTAGGATATGAATTTTCTAAATTTAAAATTAGTTATTTAAATCTTTCTTTATCTAATTATGGGGCTGCTTGATTTTTTTCTGGTATATGAAATATACCTGTAATTTCTACTTTTGGGGTAAATTATTATCCTATCATGATGGGTTCTTTATTATATAAGAGTTTAGATCAGGGTTGGACTGAATATTTTGGAGCTCAAAAGATTTATAATATCATTATTCGGGGTTCATTAGGTGCTCAAATTTTTATATTTAATAGAATTAAAATTTTTTTTGTTTTAATGTTAATTTGAATTTTAATTATTTTGATAATTTACTTAAATAGCTTATAATTAGAGCGTAATATTGAAGATATTAAGGAAATTTAAAATTTTTAAGTATTTATAAATATTAATTAATTTTACATTGAAAATGTAATGTTTTGTTTAAACTATATAAATAGAAATACAAACATGTTAATGCTTTAGAATTAAGTTAGAAGCTTATTTTTTTGTGTATTTCTTTAATTGGAGTAGTTACTCAATTTTATCATTAACAGTGATATACCTCTTCTTTGGTTTCAATTAAAAATAAGGATTAATTTATAATCAAACTTTTAGGTCGAAACTAAACGCAATTGTTGCTTCTTATTTATTAAGATAAATCGGCTAAGCCGATTATTTTTAATTGCAAATTAAATGTTATTATTAACTATTATCCTACTTAGTTCAATTAAGCGCTCCTTGTTTTCATTCATGAAATAGGCCGATTAGTAAAATTAAAATAAATGTTGATAGGACTAGGAAGTAAATATTTAAGTTATTAAATTTTATTGAGATAATTATAGGGAATAGGAGAGTAATTTCTACATCAAAAATTAAAAAAATAATAGCAATTAGGAAAAAATGCAAGGAGAAAGGTATTCGTGAGGATGATTTGGGGTCGAATCCACATTCAAAGGGAGATCTTTTTTCTCGATCTATAATAGTTTTTTTTGATGTGAAGTTTAAGACTATAATTAGGATGATAGTAATAGTGAAAATAATTATTGCTGTTATTGTGAGTATTAGTATTATTTATACTATTTATAGATCTTTTGATTGGAAGTCAAATATAATTATTTATACTATATAAATATCTACCTCATCAGTAAATTGAGATGTAAAGGAATAGTCATACTACGTCTACGAAATGTCAGTATCAGGCTGCTGCTTCAAATCCGAAGTGATGAATTTGTGAGAAGTGATTATTTAAATGTCGAAGTAAACATACGGCAAGAAATGTGGTTCCAATAATTACATGGATTCCGTGGAATCCTGTTGCTACAAAAAAAGATGAACCATAGGCTGCGTCTGAGATAGAAAATGAAGATTCATAATATTCGTATCCTTGAAGGATTGAAAAATAAATTCCTAAAATTACAGTTAATATTAGTCCTTGAGTTGCTTGCTTAAAATTATTTTCTATAAGTCTATGATGGGCTCATGTAACAGTAAGTCCTGAGGTTAATAGAATTAATGTATTTAGTAGGGGAATTTGAATTGGATTAAATGTTTGAATTCCTTTTGGAGGTCAAATTATACCAATTTCAACAGTTGGAGCTAGTCTATTGTGGAAAAATCCTCAAAAAAATGAAACAAAAAAAAATACTTCTGATGTAATAAAAAGAATTATTCCTCATCGTAGTCCTATTGTTACGGTGAATGTATGGTGTCCTTGGAAAGTTCCTTCTCGTGAAATGTCTCGTCATCATTGATATATAATTAGAAGTATTGATAGGGACCCTAATATAAGGAGTGATCTGTCAAAAAAGTGGAATCATTTAATAATTCCTGATATTATAATTAGGGCTCTTAAAGATCCTAAAATTGGTCAGGGCCTTGCTTCTACTAGATGATAGGGGTGATTTTTGGTTGACATTAGTTTACTTCTCTAGAGTATAGTGTTCTTAGGACTGCAAATACGTATGATTGAATGATTGCTACTGCTGATTCTAGAACTAGAAGGAGAATTTGATCAATTAACAGAAGATTAATTATATAAATTGATAATATAGTTCCTGTATTTCCTAGAAGGGTTATTAAAAGATGTCCTGCGATTATATTAGCTGATAGTCGAATGGCTAGGGTTCCAGGTCGAATAACATTTCTAATAGTTTCAATGCATACTATAAATGGTATAAGAGCTGGAGGTGTTCCTTGAGGAACTAGGTGGGCAAATATATGAATTGTATTGTTAATTCACCCAAATAATATAAATGAGAGTCAAAGAGGAAGGGCTAATGACAAAGTTACTACTATATGTCTTGTTCTAGTAAATACATAGGGAAATAGACCTATAAAATTATTATAAAGAATAAGCCTAAATAGAGAGATGAATATAATAGTTGAACCCTTAATTTTATCTCCTAAAAGAGTTTTGAATTCCTTATGGAGTGTAGATGTAATCTTAATTCATAAGATATTGGGTCGTGAAGGAATTAGTCAAAATATAGGAGGAATAATTAATAGTCCAACCAAGGTTCTTAGTCAATTAATTGATGAATTTCAATTTGTAGAGGGATCAAAAGATGAAAAAAGATTTGCTATCATTTTCAGTTAATTGATGTTTTTTTAATTTTTAAGGGTTTTTGTGTTACTTGGTGTCTAAAAGAATAATAATTTATGATGTTAAAAATAATTAGAATTGAGATAAATAAGATTATTAGGGATAATCAATTTAGTGGTGCTATTTGAGGAATTAAAAATTAATATTTCCTATTTATTTCAGCTTGACAAGCTGATGTTATAACTTAACTAAATTTTTCATTAGAAGTAGGCGTGACTTACTATTAGATGGTTTAAGAGACCATTGCTTACTTTCAGCCATCTAATGAATTTTCAATTATTTTAGAGATTCATTTAATGAAATATGAAGGTGCAATTCTTTCGGCTACAATGGGTATAAATCTGTGATTTGCTCCACAAATTTCTGAACATTGCCCATATAGAAGTCTTGATCGGGTAGCTGTGAATCTTACTTGGTTTAGTCGTCCTGGGGTTGCATCAATTTTCACTCCTAACGAGGGGATTGTTCATGAATGAATAACATCAGCAGCAGAGACTAATATTCGAATTTGAGATAGAAAGGGAATTACTATTCGATTGTCAACATCTAATAGGCGAAAATTAAAGTCTTGCATTTCTTGGGCTGGAATTATATATGAGTCAAATTCAATATTCTTGAAATCTGAATATTCGTATGATCAATATCATTGATGACCAATAGTTTTAATGGTAATTATTGGATTATTAGTTTCATCAAGAATATAGATTAGTCGAAGAGAGGGGAGAGCAATAAAAATTAAGGTAATTGCTGGTAAGATAGTTCAAATTAGTTCAATTATTTGTCCTTCTAAAAGGTAACGATGGGTTAATTTATTAAAGAATAGGCCTGCTATTATTTGTCCTACTAAAATTGTAATGATTACTAGAATTAACAGAGCATGGTCGTGAAAAAAGGATAATTGCTCTATTAGAGGAGAAGCTCTATCTTGCAGAAGTAATAATTTTCATGTTGCTATTTCTAAAAAAAGTTATTACTTTATATATGGGGTTTAAGTCCATTGCACTAGTCTGCCATATTAGAATACTGATGAAAGTATTGGCAGTTCAGAATATCTATGTTCTGCAGGAGGAGTTCTTTGGAGTCATTCAATTGATGATGTTATATTAAGGGGAATTAAAGTTTTTCGCGATGCTGAGAATCTTTCTCATATAATAAAAATTAGGAATAGGACTCCTACAAGGGAAATAATTGAGCCAATGGATGAAACAATATTTCATATTGTATATGCGTCTGGATAATCAGAATAACGACGCGGTATTCCTCTTAATCCTAGAAAGTGTTGAGGGAAGAAGGTTAGGTTTACGCCAATGAACATAGTAAAAAATTGGATTTTGCATAGTTTTGGCCTTAAAGTTAAACCTGTAAAAAGAGGGAATCAGTGAACTAATCCTCCTATAATAGCAAATACGGCTCCTATTGATAGAACATAATGGAAGTGGGCAACTACATAGTAAGTATCATGTAATATAATATCAATTGATGAGTTTGCTAATACTACTCCGGTTAATCCTCCTACTGTGAATAGGAATACAAATCCTAAAGCTCATAGAAGGGAGGGTCTATAATTTAGTTGAGTGCCATGAAGAGTTGCTAATCATCTGAAAATTTTAATTCCTGTAGGAACAGCAATAATTATTGTGGCAGAAGTGAAATATGCTCGAGTATCTACGTCTATTCCTACTGTAAATATGTGATGAGCTCAAACTACAAATCCTAGTAGTCCAATTGCTATTATTGCATAAATTATTCCAAGAGTTCCGAAAGCTTCCTTTTTTCCTCTTTCTTGTCTAATAATGTGAGAAATTATTCCGAATCCTGGAAGAATTAAAATATAAACTTCAGGATGTCCAAAAAATCAAAATAAGTGTTGATATAAAATTGGGTCTCCTCCCCCAGCTGGGTCAAAGAATGAGGTATTAATATTTCGGTCTGTAAGTAATATTGTAATTGCTCCTGCTAGAACAGGGAGTGAAAGAAGAAGAAGAACTGCTGTAATTACGACAGCTCATACAAATAAAGGTATTCGATCAAAAGTTATTCCTTGTGGTCGTATATTAATTACTGTTGTGATAAAATTTACAGCTCCGAGGATTGATGAAATACCAGCTAAATGGAGTCTGAAAATGGCTAGGTCTACAGAAGACCCTCCGTGTGCAATATTGGAAGAGAGTGGGGGGTACACTGTTCATCCAGTTCCTGCTCCTCTTTCTACAATTCTTCTTATTAGAAGAAGGGTTAAAGAGGGTGGGAGAAGTCAGAATCTTATATTGTTTATTCGAGGGAATGCTATGTCTGGGGCACCAAGTATAAGGGGAACAAGTCAGTTTCCAAACCCTCCAATTATAATTGGTATTACTATAAAGAAAATTATAATGAATGCGTGAGCTGTAACAATAACGTTATAAATTTGGTCATCCCCAATTAGTGATCCAGGATTTCCAAGTTCAGCTCGAATAAGTAGTCTTAGAGAAGTACCAACTATTCCTGATCATGCTCCAAAGATGAAATAAAGTGTTCCAATGTCCTTGTGGTTAGTAGAAAACAATCATTTATTCGGTAATGTGGCTGAGATAGGCAATAAACTGTAAATTTATCTACGAATTGAAAGATTCCTTTACCAACTTTGGACGTAACCCTGGTTTAATAGTCAACTATGATTTTAAATTGCAAATTTAAAGGTAAATAATTTTTTAAACCTACCTAAGGCTTGGAGGCGGGTTTCCATTTACAACTTTGAAGGTTGTTAGTTTGCTTAACTTAAATCCTTAGCTATATAAAACTAGGGATTAAGGTGCATACAATTAGCCTAGGCACTGAAATTATGTTTATTAGGATTAACTTAGTTTGGTTAATTTTTAGATTAATATTTTTTGGTTCGTTTAGGAATAGTATTATTGATGACATTATAATTCGAATGTAAACGAATAGCATGATTAATGTTGTTACGATTATGATGAATGTGAGTGTTATTAGGTTATTATCTGTTATTCAGTTAATAACTAGTCATTTTGGTATGAATCCTAAGAATGGTGGTAATCCACCAAGTGATATAAAATTGATTATGAAAGACAGTTTGATTATTTTATTTTGGTTTATTATGTTGTTAATTTGGTTAATGAAGTAGGAATTAGTTAGTTTGAATATTGAAATTACGTTTAGGTTAATAATTGTATACACGATGAAGTAAATTGTTCATATTGATAGGGATATTATTAGCGAAGACAGTATTCATGCAATGTGATTAATTGAGGAGAATGCCAGAATTTTTCGTAGTCTAATTTGGTTAAATCCTCTAATTGTTCTAATGATTAGTGATGTAATGATGATGGCTGTGATGAATTGAATGTTGATTTTTATATTTATAAGGAGTATTATGGGAGCAATTTTTTGTCAGGTAAGCAGGATAAATGAGTTAGTTCAGTTTAAACCTTCAATAACTTCAGGAAATCAGTAATGGAATGGGGCGGCTCCTATTTTTGTTAGCAGTGCAGAGTTTATTATTATTGTAAACCATAAATTTATTTGGGGGCTAATAAATTCTTCGTTTAATAATAATATTATGACGGCTATCAACAGGATTATGGATGCTATTGCCTGGGTGATGAAGTATTTTAGGGAGGATTCAGATGAATAAATATTTTTTCTGTTTGTGAACAGGGGAATAATTGATAGTAGATTAATTTCTAGTCCTATTCATATTCTTAACCATGAGTAAGATGAAATGGAAATGAGGGTTCCTATAATTATTGAGTTAATGAATACGATTTTGTATAGTTTAATTAAAAAGAGAAAGGTTTTACTTTCATTAACAGGGTATGAACCTATAAGCTTAGTTAGCTTATCTTTTTATATTTTAGTATATGATGTATAAGGAATTTTGATTTCCTAGGAGATAGTTTAATTCTATCAAATATAATGGAGGCATATAAGTGCATGATTTATTCTATCAAAATAATCCTTTTGTTCAGGCACTCCATTTCGTTAAATCTTTTTCTTTAATAAAAAAGATTCTAACTTTAAAATTTTATTTTATATGAAAATTTCCTATTTAATGTTTTTTGAATTTAAAAAAAAATGTAATTTAGATGTAATTTTGGTGATTCACTCATTTTGTAACAATTTGAAATTAACTACAGGTATTTTATCTATTTGGTCGAAAATTTTAGGGGATCCCGCTTTTTCTCAATTAAAATTTATCGATTTAACCAGGATATATAATTTTTAATCTTATACCACCAATTACATATAAGTATCTAATTATATATATAGAAGAGAGTATAAATTTGGGTATTTAAATATATCATTAATGATTATAGATTAAAGTCAAATATAAGTCCCAGTGTTTAATATGTGAAGGGATTGATTTATATATATTTTATATATATCATTAAAGGCAATTAGAAAGAAAGAGTTAGAACTCGATACCGGTTTAATCTGAATTACATAAAAATATTATATTGTAAAATTAAATATTTATATATTAATAAATACCATTATTATATAAATTATATATTTATTATTATTTATATATATATAAGTTTTAA
>Ga0079226_10001999_pt1 | contig 15652 bp, 11 predicted proteins | sample Poulit2014_FD_76345 | JGI IMG/M metagenome (GOLD analysis project Ga0079226, IMG submission 76345) | Agricultural soil microbial communities from Georgia to study Nitrogen management - Poultry litter 2014 | ecosystem: Environmental > Terrestrial > Soil > Agricultural land | place: USA: Georgia...
TACTTTATATTGCGAGTCACCAAAATCCATTTTTGATGGATCGCTTTCAGGTAAGTTGTTAGGATCTAAGCCTGTTTTTTTAATCGAAGGTGCAAGATAGTTTCCGTGTACACCTGTGAAATAACTGCTGTAAACAATATCATCGGATGTACTGTCGACGATCATTTGTTTATAATCATCGGTCGCGCGTGCTTCTTCCATCGCAATAAACGGTGAACCGATGTAAGCGAAATCAGCCCCCATCGCTTCGGATGCTAGGATGGCGTCTCCTGTTGCGATAGATCCAGAAAGTGCCAAAGGTCCGTCAAACCATTCACGAATTTCCTGTACCAATGCGAAAGGACTTTTTGGCCCCGCGTGTCCACCCGCGCCAGCTGCAACAGCTATTAAACCGTCGGCTCCTTTATCGATAGCACTGTGCGCAAAGCGGTTGTTAATAACGTCGTGTAAAACGATTGCGCCATAACTGTGGGCGGCCTCATAAATTTCTTCTCGTGCCCCGAGTGATGTAATAATAATTGGCACTTTATATTTCATAATAATTTCCATATCTTCTTCAAGACGTTTATTCGTACGGTGAACGATTTGATTAATGGCAAAGGGTGCCGCCGGCCGTTCAGGATTTTCCTTGTTGTACGCATCGAGTTCTTCTGTAATTTCTGCTAACCATTCATCCAACTGTGAAATTGGTCGTGCGTTTAATGCTGGCATCGAACCGACGATTCCTGCTTTACATTGTTCAATGACAAGTTTTGGATTACTTACAATAAACATTGGTGATCCGATTACTGGAATTCTTAGATTTTTTAAAACGGAAGGTATTTGTCCCATAAATGAATCTTTCCTCTCTAGAAATAGTGAATAGGTACTCATTGTTTATCCCATCATAAACGATGAATGGTCATTCATGCAAGCGATTACGCAACAGATTGTTAAAGAATGGGTATTTAATTGTTAGCTAGAATATTAAAACCATCCCATAATCCACGGAGCAGCATAAAGGACCATGAACATAACTCCGTAGTTAACACCGTTCCTAAAGAGAAAGCCAGAAATAAGTGCAATTAAAAATGTTCCAAATATATTTAACCAACTTGCATCCATGAATGCTAACATGACGACTAAACCAGCGAATAATCCAATCAAAGCCTCATGTGGAATATATTTAAATACAAATGAACAAATTTCACTGGAGAATTTTATCGTAATAAAAAATGTGATAAATAAAGCAATTGCTGCACCAATTACAGTCGTTATCATAATTTCACTCATTGATAAAATATGATGGATATTATGCTCAGGGGTAAATACTGGCGGTGCATTAAATAACCCAGCTGCTGGACCGATTGCCATTGGAGATAAAGGTAAACCTATTGCAATTAATGGAATAAGAGTCCCAGAGATATAAGTGGCATTAGTTAAGCCGTCCATCGTTGAAATCGCACGGGAAGCCCTTTTCACAGGGTCTTTAATATGTCTTGTTAATAACTCACCGATAAAAACGGTCATTCCGACTGGTGTAAGGAAAAATGTTATCGATCCCATAACACTACCTAAAGCCGATGAAGCACTTTCCTTTTTAGTTAAAATTTTAAAAGGGTTTGGAAAGCCTTTTACTTGTTCCGATTTTTTAATAGAAATTTCTTTATTACCTAGTGCAGGTAGTTTCTTTCGTTTATCCTTGTTTAGTAAATCGAATAGTGTAATAACAATAGGTCCGATTGTAATCCCTAAAAAGAAAGAAACAAAAACAGTTGTATCCTCGGGTATAATGTCTAATCCCCAATATAAATGCCTTAAACCTTGGATTAATACAGCGAAAGGAATGATAGTAATTAATGCTAAAAGTTTGTTTTGAGCCATTAAAGCCAAGAAAACAGCCCCAAGGAAAAATATAAGTCCAGCATAATTACTAATTGTATCGGCAAATTTTAATATTATATTAGCAATAATAAAACTGACAGGAATAGAAATGAGTGTACCAATTACAGAACCGGAAGCCATTTTTCTAATACTCAAGTCGGGAAGGCCATGGTTTTTTAATACCATCGCATGTTCAACCATGGGTGCAGCCATCACACCACCCGGAATCCCCGCTACTGCTACTGGAATTGAATCGGTTAGTTTCTTAGCCACAATTGCTGCCATAAAAAAGGTAACAATAACGTAAGGGGAAACTCCTGAGAGTGCCAGAGCAATTGTAACGGGAGCTAAAACTGCCGTTTCATCCGTACCGGGTGCAATTCCTATTAAAGTATATAAGAACGCCCCACCAAGCCCGGCTAAAATCATTTGTAATATAATAACACCATCCATTTTATGATTCCTCCTCATCTAAATAAGTTACATTTCGTTTAGGTTTAATAATAATACTACTGATAATAAAACCGATAACGCCTCCAATCAATCCGAAAATTAATGGTTGTGGCGCTTCACCAGGTGCAATAATATAACCTCCAAGTGTAAAAACTATACTTAAAAATATAGCAATTATTAAATCTCTAACACTAACATTATCTTCCCAAACTTCAACATAATTTTTATTATCTTCTTTCATTAAATACACCTCCTTAATAGATGATAAAAAGTTACTCATTAATATATATGATTGTATGTTATTAATTAATGAAATAATTCACTACATTTCGTTCGAGGAATAGTCTATTCGCTTAAAATATTATAAAACATAACCTTTACTTAATCGTAATTGATTATCTATTGATTTCTGTTTTTTAATGAATCAACAATATGTTTAACTTTATCGAACGATATAGTATTTAATTCATTTGCTTGTTTAATAACTATTTCCATCTCCTCAGGCTTTGCCCCAGCCATACTTGCCAGGTTGGCTACATGTAATTTCATATGACCAGCTTGAATTCCTTCAGACGCTAATGCTCGAAGTGCGGCAAAATTTTGTGCTAAGCCTACTGATGCAATCGCTGCAGCGAGGTCTTGAACATGTTCTATTTGCATTATTTTTAAGGATGTTTGGGCTACTTTATTCATTCGGGTTGCCCCACCTACGATTCCAATTGCAAGGGGAAGTTCAATTGTACCAACTATATTATTATGAGCATCTATTTCCCAATGGGTTAGTGAACGATATGATCCAGATATGCTTGCAAAAGCATGTGCACCCGCTTCTACAGCGCGAGTGTCATTCCCAGTTGCTAAAGCTACAGCCGAAATGCCATTCATAATACCTTTATTATGGGTAACTGCCCGATATGGATCGATGACTGCTAACGTATAGGCTTCCATAAATTTTTCTAAATCTACCTCATTAAAAGGGTTTGTAAAAGTCGCTCTCGCACGAACAATTCTTTCATCAGCTAAATTAGAAATAATTCGAATACCTATATCGCCATCGATTATATTAGTTAGAAATGGTGTGATCGCTTCGGCCATTGTGTTAACAGTGTTCGCCCCCATAGCATCTTTTGTATCTACAAACAGATGAATAACGACGATATTATGATCAGGAAAAACACGAACTTCTAAATTTTTAGCTCCACCTCCCAAGTTCACAAGCGTTTTATCTTGTTCATTACAAAGTGATAAAATCTCTGATTTTTTCTCATAAACTTTTGCCATCGTTTCATATGGTCGTTTAACTTTTACTATTTGAATTTGTCCAATCATGATTGATTCCGATTGTGAGGTTGTAAATCCACCTAAATCATAACTTAATTTCGCTGCATTGCTAGCTGCAGCAACAACAGAAGGTTCCTCTGTTGCCATTGGAATAAACGTATCTTTACCATTTATTTTGAAATTTACTGCTATTCCTAAAGGAACTGGAAAATAACCGATTACATTTTCTATCATTATATTAGCCTCTTCGAGTGAGAGCCCATTTTGTAATAATGCCTTTTCTTCTTGGGTCAATGCTGTTTGTTCAGCGATTTTTTTTATTCGTTTTGTAGGTGAGAGTTTATAAAAACCAGAAATTTTAGTTTGCATTTAGAAAACCTCCATAGTTGATTTTGTTTTTCAGACTCCGTTATCTAATCATTTAACAAATGTAAATGTTAGCAGCCTATTACGAAATGTACATTGAACAATATTCAACATTTGTTGAACGTGGTTCTGAATATATAAATATGCGAAGACAAGTGATATTATTAAAAATGTTGCAATGGCTGAAGTGACATGGGTATTTTTTAGTAAACTAATGAAGAGAGATTTATCAGTTTATTACTACTTAATTTCACATTTTATATTCAAAAAAGTAATAGAATTTATGATTATGACAAATCATAGCAAGGATACTTAAGTATTATTGTTTAATGGAAAAACATGTAATACGAAATTTATCTTCAAATAAAAAAATACGAATCGAATGGTTTAATCCCATCCAATTCGTATTGGTACATCTTTATTTCCCAAGAAATGCGCGTAACATCCAAATGTTAAGGTCGATTTCCTCGACGTATCCGATGAGCATATCTTCTGTTACAGCATCATCTTCTTCCGTCGCGGCTTCAATACCCTCTAGTGTCACTTGTTTAATTTTTTCGAAGTCACTAATAATATCGCCGACCATTTGTTCACTTGAAATAGATTCTGTATATGGTTTTTCTTCAATAACGGCATGGTCGATAAATTCAATTAATGTCGAGTACGGTTTTTCGCCTTTAGCAATCATTCGCTCGGCAAAAGCATCGAAATGCTCGGTGGCCCCGTTATATAACTCTTCAAATTTTTCATGCAACGTATAAAAGTGAGCACCTGTCACATACCAATGATATTGATGGAGTTTCACATAAAACACACCTTGGTTTGCGACAAGTTTGTTTAAGGCTACACCAGTAGCAGTTAAAACTCCCTTGTTAGAGGATGAATTTTTAATAATTTCGTAATGGGTTGTGCGTGTTCCTAAACCACCTTCGCCAATCATTTTTGAAATTTCCTCGTTACGAGTTTCCTTTTTACGATCGATTTCAATACGTGGTCTTTCACGTGTCATATAAAATCCCCTTCCTTCTGATTAAAAGTTTTTAATAAAACAAAAGGTACGAAAAACATTGCTTATCCTTACATGATGATAAGTGTTAACACGTTGTTTGTAATGAACTTGGCTCTGTAAACTTGTACAAGAAAAAGCTCTACATTTCGGTCAAAAGAATAGACGAACGGTTCATGACATAACATACGTGCTTACCTATTAGTATAACACAATTTTATTTATTATTTCACAATTTGTGGAATATTTAAATGAATGCAATAAAAATGTAATAAATTAATTAACATGGGTATCAGATGATAGGGAATTTTCTGTAAATAGGGGACGATAGGCCTAAAAAATAGGGTATTAGAGTTTACATCGAAAATAAAAAGGAATATAATTTTAATGTAACCGGTTAATTAAAATAGGAAAGGAAGTAGAGAATGGACAAATTAACTAGAGTATTAGATCAAGTATTACATCAATCTGTTTCACGGGCGGGAGGTATACCGGGAGTTATTGCGATGGTCACGGATGAGAATGGGGTTATTTATGAAGGCGCAGCGGGTGTTAAAACGCTCGGGGAAAATGACCCGATGACGACCGATACGATTACTGCTTTATTTTCAACGACAAAAGCAATTACAGGGACGGCTCTCATGCAATTGGTAGAAGAGGGTAAAGTTAAACTAACTGATCCGGTAAAAGAATACGTTCCGGAAATTGCAGACATTAAAGTGTTAGAGGGCTTTAATGATAATGATGAACCGATTTTACGTGATCCAAAAACGGATGTTACGATTGAAATGTTAATGCTACACACTGCTGGTTTTGGCTATGATTTCTTCAATGAGGAAGATCAAAAATATCGTAAGGCAAAAGATATACCTTCTATTTTAACGAGTACAAAAGAATCGATCCAAACAGCGTTTTTATTCGAGCCAGGGACGAAATGGAATTACGGAACGAATATTGATTGGGTAGGACTTGTTGTCGAAAGTGTCCGTGGAAAGTCTTTAGAAGAATCTTTACAAGAACATTTATTTCAACCATTAGATATGCAAAATACGAGTTTTTTATTACGTGATGATATGGCGGCACGTCGAGCTTCGATTCACATTAGACAACAAGATGGTCAATTAGTACCGAATAAAGAAATGGTATTACCACAACCACCTCAGTTTCAAATGGGTGGAGGGGCTTTATACGGTGAAGTTGGCGATTACATGAAGTTTATTCAAATGATTTTAAATGACGGTGGAGATTTATTGTCATCTGAGACTGTTGAGAAAATGGCTTCGAATGGTTTAGGTGATTTAAAATCGGGCGGTTGGAAGTCGTTTGATCCAGTTTCAACTAATGAGGGAGAGTTTTTCCCGGGTGTTGAAAAAACATGGGGCTATACTTTCCAACGAAATGAGGAACGATTACCAACAGGCCGTCCTGCAGGTCAACTCATGTGGGCAGGATTAGCGAACTCATATTATTGGATTGACCGAGAGAATAAAGTCGGTGGATTTTTCGCAAGTCAGATTCTACCATACCATGATATAGCTGCTTATTTAGGGTATCTAGAATTTGAATCTGCTGTGTATTCGGTGCTAGTTAATAAATAAACATTTATATTTCAAGATTAAGTCCTCCTTATGAATTGTGTAAATAACGAAATGAAGTAATGAAATAAATTTGGATAAAGTCCAAATAATTGTGTAAATATAGAAATTAATATCGAAGTAGCGATAGAAATCTACGAAGACCCTAACGAAGTTCGTCGTTAAATTTACACATAAATCTGGACACAATTATTTCTGGCGTTATGAAAAAGTCGTTATGAAATCATAAATTAAGTCTATATAAATAAAAAAGTTTCAGAAATTTCGCAAAGTTACACAGTGTTTTGAAGAGGCTTGTGATGTCATTTACACATAAAATAAAACATAATGAATGATGCAGGTGCGCTTATTTAGTTAGCGCACTTTTCCTCAATGCCCACGTTACTTGACTTTTGTAACACCTATCGCTATATTATCAATATATAAAGGATGACAATATAATAGTTGTAACGTTGAAGCGGAATAGTATGATTGCTCTCATTTTTACAGAAAGGAAATGGTGGATGGAAATTTCCAAAATAGACAATCGGAACCTACTAGCTGAGTTCACAATTTTTTTGTGCGGTAATTGACCGTTATCTAATGAAGTGTACATAGTAATCGTATGCGTAACTTTTGAACGGGTTTTTTTATGATATATGTAAACAAGGGTGGTACCACCTACCTCGGGTCCCTTTATCGGATTTGAGGTTTTTTTATGTCATTTTGTAGTAACATAACATGTAATGAAGAGTCGCATTTACGTAAATATTTCGAGAGGTGATTGGGTTGGGTAAAGGGAAAAATTTCGTTGAACAAATAACGAATATGGAAGACGATTTTTCACAATGGTATACAGATGTTGTGAAGCAAGCGGAATTAGTCGAATACGGAATTGTTCGTGGGACGATGATTATTAAGCCGTATGGATATGCAATTTGGGAAAATATTCAACATGAATTTGATCAAAAATTTAAAGAAACGGGGCATACGAATGTTTATTTCCCGTTATTTATTCCAGAAAGTATGTTACAAAAGGAAAAGGATCACATTGAAGGGTTTGCTCCTGAGGTTGCTTGGGTAACACATGGTGGGGAGACGGAATTAGAGGAAAGAATCTGCGTTCGTCCGACATCAGAGGTACTCTTTGGAGATTATTATTCGAAAAATATTCATTCGTATCGTGATTTGCCGAAATTATACAACCAGTGGGCTAACGTCGTTCGTTGGGAAAAAACGACCCGTCCATTTTTACGTTCTTCTGAATTCCTCTGGCAAGAAGGGCATACGGCGCATGCGACGAAAAAAGAAGCGGAACATGAAACACGTCAAATGCTCGATGTATATGCAGATGTTGCGGAGAATTATTTAGCTATCCCGGTGTTAAAGGGGACGAAAACAGAAAGTGAAAAGTTTGCAGGAGCTGAATATACGTTAACGATTGAAGCGCTAATGCATGATGGACGTGCGTTACAATCGGGAACATCGCATTATCTTGGAACTGGTTTTGCTGAAGCATTCGATATTCAATATTTGGATAAAGAAGGTAAGCAACAATATGTGCATCAAACGTCTTGGGGAGTGTCAACTCGGATTATGGGGGCACTTATTATGGTTCACGGTGATAATCGCGGCCTCGTTGTTCCGCCACGCATTGCGCCAACACAAGCGATGATTATTCCTATCGCTCAGCATAAAGAAGGGGTTCTAGATGAAGCGTATGCGTTACGCGATCGTCTGAAAGATATCGTACGTGTTGATATTGATGCGAGCGATAAAATGCCTGGTTGGAAATTTAATGAGGCGGAAATGAAAGGTTATCCAATTCGGATTGAAATTGGGCCACGCGATATTGAAAATAAACAAGTCGTCATCGTTCGCCGTGATACATTAGAAAAGGAATTCGTACCAATGGATGAGCTCGAGACTCGAATTCCAACATTGCTCGATGAAATCCAACAAGGTTTATTCGATAAGGCACTTGCTCATCGTGAAGAAAAAACGAGCATCGTTACGAGTATGGAAGAAATGGAACAAGCACTAAAAAAGAATCCAGGATTTATGAAAGCAATGTGGTGTGGTGATGAAGCGTGTGAGGAGAAAATACAGGATGAGTTTTCTGTCACTTCACGTTGTATCCCATTTGAACAAGAGCAAATAAGCGACGAATGTTTCTGCTGTGGTAAAGAAGCAAAGCAAATGGTTTACTGGGCACGCGCTTATTAAAAATAAACAACAGGGCACCCTGGTCAAAACCACATTTTATTAGGGTGCCTCATTATTTGGATATTTATTTCAACAAGTTTTTTTGAATTTTTCCGATTGATGTTTTCGGAAACGACTCAACAAAAATATATTTTTCAGGCACTTTAAAATAAGATAAATGTTTGACACAATGTTCTTTTAATGTTTTTTCATCTGTGGCTGTACCTTCTTTCACCTTAACGTACGCTACGACAATTTCTTCGCGCAATCGATCTTCTTCTCCGACGACGGCACATTCTTCGACGATTGGATGGGTGGACAAGACGTTTTCTACTTCAATCGAAGAAATGTTTTCTCCCGCACGTTTAATCATGTCATTATCTCGATCGACAAACCAGATAAATCCTTCTTCATTGTAATATCCATTATCTCCTGTATATAACCAACCATCACGTAATGCTTCTTCTGTCGCTACCTCGTTTCGAAAATAACCTTTCATAAGTGAAGGGCTTTTGATAATGATTTCTCCCACTTCGAACGGCGGTAATTGTTTACCTTTTTCATCAACGATTTTTACTTCTTGACCTAATCCAGGTTTTCCAATCGAAATAATATTTGTCTCTTCATCTACCACAATATCTTCGTATAAAGGCGTCGTAATATTCGTCGTCATTGATTCCGTTAACCCAAACCATTGAAATATCTTAATACCGAAACGATCTTGGAATTCTGTTAAATCATCATAAGTAATAAATAATCCATAGCCCGCGCGTACAATCGTTTGATTTTTTTCTTTATCACTTGGTGGAAGGCTCAATAACATTTTGATTGTCGTCGCGACAAAACTGGAGACTGTCGGTTGATATTTTTCAACATCTTCCCAAAATGTTTGTGAACGGAAACGATCTAATAAAGCTATTGTTCCTCCTACAACGAGTGTCGCCATTGAAGTATAATATTGCGAATTTGCATGAAACAGCGGTAAGAAAATTAAATAACGATCGTCAGGAGTTAATTGTTGGTATAAAACAGACGAATGCCCTGCATATAAATAGTTTTCATGGGTAATTAACACCCCTTTTGGTTTAGCCGTCGTTCCAGATGTGTACATAATTCCAGCGACATCGTGAACATTGACTTCTTCCTGTAATGACGCTTCACTTAAGGATCGGCGCTCCGTTTCCCATTCTACTATGGCACTTTGGGAAAAGAGTAAATCGCATGATTCTAAAACTGCTAGATGTTCATCGCTGAAAAAATCAATCTCATAAATAATTCCTTTACTTTTTGAATGGGTTAAAAAGTACGTTAACTCACCCGCAGTCGAAGCTGTATTAATCGGCAACATAATCGCACCAAGGGCACCACAGGCAAACCAAACTTCATAAAACAAAGGTGAATTTGATAAAAAGAGCGCAATCGTGTCACCTTTTTTAACTTTATGTTCCTTTAACCAATGAGCCATTTGATTAACACGCGATAACATTTCGATATAAGAAATATCTTCATCTTCATATAATAGAAATGATTTTTCTCCATATCGACGTGCTTGTTTTTTCAATTGTTTATACGTTGTCATATTTCCATGCGTAAGCATAATTTTACCTCCTATGATGAGTGACATTGTGATGTTAATATTCTAAATTAAAAAATAATCTATTAATAGATTAGAGAAGCGGTATAATAAAATATCCCCTCTAAAATATGATAGGCACAAACGTAACGATAACGGATGCGACAATCAATAATAAAAACATCGCTACTACTGTATATCCCCATATATCTTTCAATCCTAATCCAGATAAACCTAACGCTGGAAGAACGAAAAATGGTTGTATTAAATTTGTAACAATATCCCCAATGGTGACCGTGTTAACAGCGATAGAAGCAGGGAGTTTTAATGCCAAAGCTGCCTCTACCATAATCGGTCCTTGGATTTGCCATTGTCCACCTGCGGACGGTACGAATACGTTTACAATTGCAGCAGATATAAATGATAATAATGGAAATGTGAATTCATTAGATACAGCTACCAAAGATTCAGAGACAACGGTAATTAGACCTGATCCAACCATCATTCCCATAATCCCCGCATAAAATGGAAACTGAATTAATATACCAGCGGCTGATGACATACCTTCAGTAACAGCTTGAATATATTTAATTGGTGAACCGTGTAATGCTAAACCTAAAATAATAAAGAAAAAGTTTAAAATATTTAACTCTAAATTAAATCCTTGTGCAGAAAAGTATTGAAACAATAATACGATACCTAAACCGACTAAAACATAGTTGATTATTTTACTATTATTCAATCTATCTGCTAAATTATTTGAGTTTTGAGGTTCTTCTTTTACTTTGGTTTCATTAGCTTCAGTTTCACCTTTAAATGGAATTACTTCATCTTCACGCGGCATCATTTTAATATATGCGAAAAAAACAACGGCTAATCCGATGAAAGCAGTTAAAAGAAGTGTCGGACTAAAAATAGTTTCCGATAAAGGAATTAAACCAATTCGTTCTTCTAACGAGTGTTCAGGCGTATTAACTAGTAAAGGAGCCGTAATCGTAATGCTCGCAGGTAGAATTGAAATTGTTCCCGTATATGCAGCAGCAATTAACAATCTATAATCTGCTGATGGAACACGCTTGGCCACCTCAATTGCAAAAAGAGTACCGAAAACGAATCCTAATCCCCAACTGAAATATCCTGAAATGGCGGCAGCAGAAATTGTAAATATCAACGCGGATTTCTGTGTTTTTGGAATAGACGCAATACGGATAAGTAATCGTTCAACAAATGGGGCTTTTACGAGTGCATATCCCGTCACTAAAATTAAAATCATTTGGGTTGTAAAAGCTAGCAAATTCCAAAATCCATCATACCAATGTTGAGTCATCTCAAAAAATGTTTGTTTCGTAACAGTCATACCTAAAATTAACGTTAAAAAAGTTAATAAAAGTGCAAAAATAAACGCATTTGGTAAAAATCTTTCAACAGCGACATTAAAACGTTGAGAAAATGATCGTAACATTTTATTCCTCCTTAGTAATTTGTGTGAGCGCTTACACATCTGTTTTAAAACCAGAGACTATAGTCTCTATATTTATATTGTCAGAAAGTTTAATTTATGTCAAGAAGTAAAAGAAGGAAAAGTAAATAAAAATAAAAAAGCATCGCAGAAAATACCGTTGTAAGGGGTTGATTTTCGATGCTATTATAAAAGTGAATTTTATGAAAAATTTAAAATAACAAAAAGAAGGGGAGGGGTGAGGTGATGGAAGTTATTGGAGCCTTACCATATAGATAGATACGTAAATAATAAGCATTAAAATTTCCACTTAATCTGAACTTTCATTTGAACGGATACCTGATACTATTACTTTCACTAAGTCTTTTTGTTCTTCGATAAGAGAGAATTCGCCTTGATGTATACTCCAGTCGTATAAAATCCCTCTCATGTTTCGCATAATAACCTTCATTAATTGTTCAACATTTAAATCTGTTCGGAATTCATTTAATCGTTGACCTTCAAGGCATAATTCACGAAGATATTTATAAAGAGGTCGGTCCTTATTTAAGAAAAAGCTCTTTCGATCAGTGTTTAATTCTTGCTCATAAATGGTTCGTACGACATCCCAACCTAAATCATTTTCAATGTAACTCATTTGCATCGTAAAAAAATGTGTCAGTTTTTCAGTCGGGGTAGGGTAACTATCGAGCGAAGGATATACTTCCTCAATATAATATTGGTCAATTTCTTTAAATTTTTCCAAAAATATATCATGTTTGCTCCTGAAGTGTGTGTAAAAAGCACCTTTCGATGTCTCTGTTTTTTCGACAATCTCGTCAACGGTGACATTATTAAACCCTTTTTCGTTAAACATTTCGATGGCTGTTTCTAATATTTTTTGTTTTGTTTGCTGAGCTCTTCTCGTTCTTATGTTCATTGAAATTCCTCCTTAAAACACAATTTATAGTAACGTGTAAAAGCATTGGAAACCTGATGATAGTTCCTTTATTTTATCAGTAGTTAACTATCATTTCAAAATTAATTGAGATAACGGGTATTTGCCATATAAATATACAATGGTTATTGCTATGCTATAAAGTAATAAATCTAGATTCGTTGCGTAGAATTTTTTTATTCGTGTTTTTTTAGGATTCATGTAAACTAGCAAAACTTACAAAAGTGATAAAACTGAAAACAGTCCGCTGTCGCCTAGAGAAAAAAAGTAATGTTACAACACTAATTATAGTAAGTACATTCGTATCAGGGAATTGGTTTCAAAAACCCATCGACTAACGCAACGTATATTTCGTGATTATTCTCCATTTTTCGACAAGGAAGTAAATTGATGTGATACGGTTTATGAATATATGTTGCAAATTACATTTATAATGTCAGAAAACTACGAAAAAAAATCATTGCATCAGTAGCTAATGTGTTCTAATCTAGTAGTGAGTAGGTGATACGTGCTTTTAAAAAAAGAGATAAAATTAGTTAAACTTGCGGTCATTTACTTACAGGGGGAAATAATATATATTAAATAAAGAAACGTGTACAAGAGAAAGCGGGTTAATGGGGGACGGGAGAGTCTTACACACTTACATACGCTGTCCGTCCCATGAAAAAGTATATGTGCGTCATACTCCAATGATTGTAAGCGTATACACTGTTAGGGTTAATGGGAGGTGAAAGAGTTCAAATATATTTCAAAAAGACTGTAGCATGAATGTTTAATTGATTAAATTATGAAATTTAGTATAGTACTTTATAAGTAGATAATTAACTTTTGAGATTAAAGTGTAGGAGGAAAAAATGTTACGTAATGAATCGGCCGTACATGATATTTCAGTACCTCTCGGCGATTGGTTAATTAAAAATGAACAAATATCAACCTTAATATGGAATCGTGAGTGGACAGAGATGTTGCATCGTGGAGATAAAAAAGAGTTAGAACAGTATTTAAGTTCATTTTGTTTCTCGGTACTTGATTTATCGGAAAAAGACCAAGTATTTGTCGTAAGAACTATATTTGTTAGTATTATTACAGATTTACTCCGTTTACAAAGTAAAAAGGAACTATTACGACCTAAAATGTTAACAAAGGCATATGAAAAAATTCGTGATATAGAATCTTGGGAAAACATTTCACGATTTATTTTAAATATCCCGTCATTGTTAACGTTATTAGTGGATGAATTATTAGAAAAATCTCCTTTTTATAATGAATGTCCAAGAGTCGATGAAGCGATGAGACTAATTAATGAACATCTCAAAAGTCGCTATTTAACAGTGAAATGGTTAGCAGATCAATTAGACATTTCAACGACACATTTATCAAATTTATTTCGGTTGAAAGTCGGGACAAATATTTCAAATTATATTGCAAAGCGCAGAGTGTCAGAGATTGCATATGATCTCGTTCATACAACTCAGCCTCTAGCAGACATTCGAGAAAAGTATGGCTTCATCAGTCATAGTCATTTTATTCAATTTTTTAAAAAACATAAAGGAAAGACGCCTTTACAATATCGTCAATATGTTTTAAATATGGCTCATCATGGATAGCGAAAAACATAGCGAATTAATCGTTGTCTAACCGTGAGCGATTCAATTTGCACTAAGACCAATTTAATGAGAAGATAATTTTAGAAATAAGTTTTCAAGTAAAAGATCAACTGAATCGAGGTATAGTTGCATTTTAAGATTGTATAGCGAAATGCGGACACTTGGAACAATGATTTTTACGTGGTGAAACTTAACGTTTTTATGTCATATTTCTTGTGTATTATAAGAATTGTGAAATAAAAGCGTGTTCTCATTGATTGGCTTTTTTTTGTTTTTTCAAAAATGACTAAATACGAATAAAGGTTGTACAAAAAATGGATGAGTATGCATTAATAAAAAAGATTATCCAACCTACTTACCGACGGGACGAGCTAATAAAAGGCATAGGTGATGATAGCGCGGTCTTTCGCTCGTCAGAGGCTGACACGGTCGTAGCTGTCGATACATTTGTTGAAAATGTCCATTTCACAAAAGAGACGTTGGCCCCGTGGCAAATTGGATATCGTTTGCTAGGTGCTAATATTAGTGATATGGCCGCCATGGGGGCTGAACCTCTCTTTTATCTCGTATCAATCGTCCTTCCAAATGGGATTGACGATCATTTTGTTGTTGAGGTTTTTTCAGGAATGGATCAATTAGCAGCGAAATTCGGTATCGACTTAATCGGCGGTGACACAGTATCTGGGACTGAACTTGCCTTATCGCTTACGATTATTGGTTCAGTACCAAGGGGAAAAGCACGCTATCGTTCACATGCGCGTGCAGGTGATGTCGTTTTTGTTACTGGAACTTTAGGTGATTCACGTGCGGGATTACAGTTGTTGTTGCAAAAAGAACAAATAGAAAGTGATGATACGTTAAGACAACGGTTGATCAAAAAGCACCAACAACCCGAACCCCGCGTTCATTTTGCAAAAGCGTTGCGAAAAATTGATCGAGTTGCGTTAAATGATGTGAGTGACGGAATTGCCAATGAATTACATGAAATTGCCGAACAATCGGATGTTACAATCGAAATTAATGATGCTCATATTCCGATTAGTGACGGGTTGCGTCTATTTTCAAAATCCGAACAAACCAATTTTAAATATTTTGGCGGGGAAGACTTTGAATTAGTTGGGACCGTCAGTGAAACGAACTTTCCTGTCGTGAAAAAAGAGGGAGAAAAATTAGGCGTAAAAGTTACCGAAATAGGCTCTATATCGTATAATAAAGAACGAAATGGAAATGTATACGTGTATAAGGAAGATAGCATCAAGCGATTACAAAAACATGGGTATGTGCATAAAAGTAGGGAGAATAATGACGAAATTAAAGATGATTAGTAA
>Ga0079226_10002000_pt1 | contig 15650 bp, 16 predicted proteins | sample Poulit2014_FD_76345 | JGI IMG/M metagenome (GOLD analysis project Ga0079226, IMG submission 76345) | Agricultural soil microbial communities from Georgia to study Nitrogen management - Poultry litter 2014 | ecosystem: Environmental > Terrestrial > Soil > Agricultural land | place: USA: Georgia...
TATACCAAGTAAATAATGAGTAACTACTAGGGGTGCCCAATATACGGGCTGAGAGGAAAGCGTAAGAAGGCTTTCTGACTCTTATGGACCTGATCTGGTTAATACCAGCGGAGGGAAGTAGTCAGTGAATAAATTTTTAAATTATCCGAGTCAGGTCCTTTTCTAGATCTGGCTCTTTTTTGTTTTAGAAAACTTGGCTTATCTTGAGATTATTAAAAATGAAAGGGGCATTGTATAATGACACAAACACCATGTTCTTTAACAATTGCGGGAACAGATCCAACAGGAGGAGCAGGAATTCAAGCAGATTTAAAAACGTTTCAAGAGCTAAAAAGCTATGGAATGTCGGTGATAACATCCGTCGTAGCTCAGAATACAACAGGGGTACAAAATGTCCACCATGTGCCGCTTCAGATGATTGAAGCACAGCTTAACTCAGTGATTGAAGATATTTCTGTGAGTGCCTTTAAAACGGGAATGATTGCGAATATCGATATGATGGAGATTATTAAAAATAAAATACCACAATTAAATGCGCCTTTTGTGATGGATCCAGTCATGGTAACGACAAGCGGGGATTCTCTCATTGATGAAGATGCCCGTATTTTTTTAAGGGATGAACTTCTCCCACTCACAACCGTTGTGACGCCAAATATTCCAGAAGCGGAGCATATTTTAGATAAAAAAATTGAAACGGCAAGTGACATGAAGGATGCGGCTAAAGAAATAGTTTTAAGCTATGGCGCAGGAGCGGCACTAGTTAAAGGTGGACACCGTCAAGGAGATGCGATTGACTTTTTATATGATGGAAATGAAATACACACCTTTTCCGTGGATCGTATCGATACGAAAAACACACATGGCACTGGCTGTACCTTATCCGCTGCTATAACTGCTTATTTAAGTCAAGGCTTTTCGTTAGTAAAGACTGTTAAACAAGCCAAAAGCTTTATTACTGTTGCTATTCAACATTCCTTTGATATCGGCTATGGGAGTGGACCGACGAATCACTGGGCACCACGTCTAGCTTATGTTGAAAAGTAAAGTGAAATATAGTAATGCCTTTTAGTCAAGCGAGATGTGCATTTCATTGCGCTCTAACAAATAATTTCATGAGGAGGTAGACCATGACCGATTTAAATCAGCAACTTAGAAAATATTTTATAATGGGTAGTCAGAACTGTAATAGAGATCCAGTAGAAATTTTAAAAGAGGCTATAGTAGGCGGAATTACAGCTTTTCAGTACCGAGAGAAAGGAACGGGTTCTTTATCAGGAAAAGCAAAGCTGGAATTAGGCAGGAAATTAAGGGATATCTGCCATAAGAATGATGTTTTATTTTTTATCAATGATGATGTTGATCTTGTGGAGACTCTTGATGCAGACGGCATCCATGTCGGGCAGGATGATATGCCAATTGAGCAAATTCGCGAGCGTTTTCCCGATAAAATCATCGGACTTTCTATATCAAATATGGAAGAAGTAAAACAAAGTCCAATGAAACTTGTTGATTATGTTGGAGCGGGTCCAATTTTCACCACTTCAACTAAAGAAGATGCGATATCATCTGTTGGATTGGAATGGATAAAAACGTTAAAGGATAAATTCCCACTGCTACCTGTCGTTGGAATTGGTGGAATAAACCCCGAAAACGCCCGTTCCGTTATCCAAGCAGGCGCAGACGGAGTATCCGTCATATCGGCAATAACCAAAGCTAAAAATATTAAAGGTGCTGTTAAGCAATTATAAAACCTATATAACAGATGAAATTTTATAGACAAATAGGGAGTAATATCATCACTCCCTATTTCTAATTATAAAAAGCTTCCTATTCTTCATTTATGATTATCCGCATAAATACCCATCGCGTCGCACATAAACTGTGCCAAACCGTCACCATATTGATTGATATTTTTAGTAAAGCGCTCATCTGCTATATACATTTGACCAAGACCTTTAAACGCTTCTAGTGAGTAACTCCCAATTTTGTTTAAATAATGATACCATTTTTCGATAGCTTCCTGAGCTTCATCAGATTCTGCTGGTAGATGCCTTAGGGATGCTAACTCTTTATAAAGTTCATCAAACTCTTCACCCATTCCTTTCTGTTCTTCTTCTGACATTTGATTGATCTTTGACTTTGATTCATCGATTGCCTCATCGCCCCAACGCTCACGTGCTTCCTGCTCATATGGGTTATTTTTAAAATCAAATCCTGAAAATCGTTCTTTATCTGTCATAACTCTCTCTCCTTTCAAATGTTCGATTGTTTTTTCAATCGTTCGAAGCATTTCGTCAATTTTCTCTCGCTTTTTACTTAGCATCTTACGCTGAACAATCAATGCTTCTTCTTGATTAAATGAAGGGCTATTAATAATTTCTTTAATTTTTTTTAGCGGAAAATCTAATTCCCTAAAAAATAAAATTTGCTGTAGCTTTTCTAAATCTTTCTGGGAATAGATTCGGTACCCCGATTCTGTCGTTTCTGTTGGGGTTAGTAATTCTATTTCATCGTAATGGTGCAGTGTGCGCACACTCACCCCCGCTAAATCAGCTACTTCTTTTACTTTCATATCTATCAGCCTCCCTTCAATCCTAACTATAAAGTATCCCGTTACGTGAGAGTCAATAGACTTTTTAAAGAAATTCGCTCACCTCATTTAACGAGGTGAGCGAATCTATGAATGGTATCTATTTTATGTCTGCCACTGCTTCTTCTATATGTTCAGCGGTAATATCGGAGTGAGACGTATGCCATAACACTTCTTTATTCTTCATGAGGAAAATTTGTGGTGACTGGTGTTGAATACCAGTGTCTTCAGCAATTTGATTGGAGACTTCTCTTGTTTCACGCACCTTCACAAAATAAGCATCAATATCCTCATCTGTTTTTTCAAGATAGGAATTATATTGTTCAAAAGCATCCGCACTGATTGGACAAGTTGTGCTTTGCTTAAACAATAGAACTGGCTTTTCACTTGACATGTCCTCAGCCTTTTCTAAATCTTCCCTTGTTAGTAATTCATTAAGTTTAACCATATTTTTCCCACCTTTAACTATTTCCTTCTCTTTTATTATAAATGTTTTTCCACTTTAATGTATCTGTTTGTGCTTAGAACTTCAAATAACACAACTTTCGCATCAATAGATGAAATAAGCACGCATATAAGTAACAGCATTAAGCTTATAACTCTCCTGACAATCTTTTTTAAAATAACATTTCAAAAGGAATGGGATTATGACTACCCGTTACCCCATCGAAAATGTTATTGTTTTGACACAAAATATATATAATGCACAGTAATTTTGTTTTCGGAACTTTTGTGGAATCGAGTTTCTTCAACGGTACATTATAAGTAGGAACGTCCATTGAAACGTCACACGGGTGACTCCTGTGGTACATTATTAGCAGGGATATCCGCCGAAACGTTACATGGGAGACTCCCGTGGTACATTATTAGCAGGGATACCCGCCGAAACGTTACATAGGAACTTCAATGTTCTCATTTATTTATAGCCGAGAGAACATGTCTGCAGTTTACATCAAATACGTCGTAATAAAAGAGCCTTCAGGGATTTGATATTTCAGTAAGCTTCGGTGGCTGTTCATCATAGGTTAGCTGGTGCAGTGTATGTCTATCTTACCCAAGGTTTCCAATGATTATTTGTCAATGTTACCCTAAATTGAGTTATAACACACCTCAAAAATACAAAATGTAACTTAGGATCTGTAGCACTCGGGCTGATGTTTCATATATTAAAGTAAGAAATAAACTTAAGGAGGAAAATCAAATGTATCAACAATACATGCCACCCTATTCGAATGAAGAAAGGCAACTTAACATTCCTGGATTAATAGGTGGTTTATTCGGCCTTCCAGGTGGAGGAACATACTACGGACCACCGCCTGTATATCCCTATCCAAACTATCCAGGTGGACAATTTCCTGGGCAGCAGGCACCCCCACCGCAAACAGGAGCCCCAACAGGCCCACCCCCTGCGTTTCAACCAACACAACCTGCATTTCAAACATTCGCTATCGACCCTGGTGCTATAAGAGGCTGTTTATTTCGATTCACTTATATATGGCTAAATCGTGACTCATTTTGGTTTTATCCTGTTTTTGTAGGCAGAAATTCAGTTGCAGGATATCGTTGGAGAAGAAATAGATGGGTTTACTTTGGGATAGACTTAAATCAAATTCAGTCCTTTCAATGTTTTTAATTAGAAAAGTCTTGATCTTCCAATAGCAAACCATACAAACATTGCCTCCTTTTCATAGAAATATAGGAAAGGAGGAATGAAAAATGTATCAATTAGCTGTCGTTTATTTAGCATCTATTCTAGCTGGATTTGCACTGGCTAATTTACCAACTTCAGCCGTAATTACTCCTGGTGTTGCAAATTTCTTTGAAGTCATTGGCGGAATTGCAATCGTTGTATTTTCCATTGCATTATTATTTGATGGCCTAAGAACCTTAATTAGGAAATATAGATAGAGTAAAAAGAGACCATCTACTGGTCTCTTTTTTTGTTTCAATTCCCATACATACAAATACTATCCTTTCTTCCAAAACATGTAGATAGCAACAAACACTTTAAAAATTAATGAAAAACTCATCAATTTCTAATCTGAATCACAGTGTACTTTTATCTTCAAATTGTACTATGAAAATAGAATAAAAAAGGGGATGACATCATGACAATTGAAATTTTTACAAGAAAGGAACAAAAATATCTTATTACGAAAGAACAATATGAAGCGCTCATCCATCGATTAACTGAGCGAATGCGTCCTGATCGGTATGGAAAAAACGGTCGGTATACGGTCACAAGTTTGTACTTTGATAACGCGGATCATCTTATTTACTTTGAAACAAAAAATAAATTGAGATTCCGGCAAAAGCTTAGGCTTCGTGTTTACGATAAAACAGATTTAAACGATTCTGCATTTTTCGAGGTAAAACAGAAACATAAAAAGGTCGTTAACAAACGACGGATGGTACTACCTTTAAGGGAAGCTTATCGTTATTTCAAGAATGACATAGAACCATTAGAAAATTTCGAGACATCCAATACTCAGGTATTTAGAGAAATCGATCATTTTCGGCATCTTTATCACTTAAAGCCCGAAATGATCATTAGCTATGACCGACATGCCCTACACGGAATAGAGGATGATGAATTACGAATTACATTTGATTTAAACCTGCGTTGCAGGAACGATGATTTATTTGTTGCAAATGGTCCCCATGGTGAGCATTTTATTGATACAAATCTAGTAATACTCGAAGTAAAAGTTAATCATAGTGTTCCATTATGGCTCACACGTATTTTACAAAATTTAAACTGCAAGCAACGTGGTGCTTCAAAGTTTTGCACGAGCCTTGAATATTTAAAACAAACAGAACTGCCTAATGGAATAGAAAACGAGAAAGTACTTGTTGGAGGAGAAGTTTAATATGGACGTTTTGAACACTTTATTTTCATCTTCACCTGAAGGAGGAACAAACATGGGGATGGTATTACTTGCTATGTCTATAGCAACTATTTTAAGTCTAGTTATTACGAAGGTTTATCAAGCAACTTTTACTGGGGAACGTTACTCGCAAGCTTTTGTGCATACAATTATTATGATGAGTGTCATTGTTTCTGTCGTTATGAACGTCATTAGCGGAAATACAGGAGTAGCATTTGGTTTGTTTGCTATTTTTTCACTTATTCGATTTCGAAGTGCTGTGACAGATGCCAAAGATATTGCTTATATCTTTTTTGGGCTTTGTGTCGGAATGACCAGTGGTCTTTATCATTTTGACCTAGCTATCATTCTAACAGCATTTTCTAGTATCCTATTTTATTTACTATATAAATTCAAATACGGAAAAGGGAAAGATACGCAAATATTAAAAATAACTGTTCCAGAAAATTTAAACCATGAGGATATGTTTGACAATATCTTTGCTGAGTATACAGAAAGTCATACTCTGCGCCAAGTGGAAACAACGAATTTAGGAACAATGATATTATTTTCATACGCCATTCGCAGTAAGAACACAACAAATGATAAAGAGTTACTTGATAGAATTCGAGAAAAAAATGCTAATTTAAAAGTATCACTAACCTATTTAAATAATGAAGTTTAAAAAAATTACCAACCGATTCCTAATAAAAGGTATCGGTTGTTTTTGTTAATCATTCATAATTTCATCGACTGTATCTTCTACTTCCTTACGGGATATTTTTTCTTTGCCGCTCTTTAATGCTTTTAACGTTCTTTTAGCTAAAGCTAATGGGATTTTACAAAATAATGTAATATTCCGCGTATGAATATCTTTCATATATTCATCTGCTTTGTCTAAGTTTTCCTGAGCGTAGGCAAACATATCATCACGCGTCCAGTTATCCGGGAAAAATTGTACACCACGTTCGGCATCTTCATCTTTATTTCGAAGTACATTAACTGCCTGCAAACCTCGTCCATAACCAATAGCTAAATCACGGTCTGTTTTGGTGCCATCATACCATTCCCAGATATCGGATAACATCACTCCGACTAATCCGGCTACATAATATGTATAATCGTCAAGATCTTCTTTCGTCCTAACAGTCCATTCTTTTTCAGCCCAGTCTGCCATTCCACCTGCCATAATACTTGTCGATTCTGTAACTTTTCCTGCAATATCAGCAGGGCAAAAACGAATCCAATCATCTAATCTTAAAGTTACTTCCGGCAAGACATTTCGATATGGTTGAACTAATTCATCATATACTTCCTTATCAAAATCTTCTTCTAAAAGTAATTTACTTGTTGTTCTTAATAGATGTTGTTTCACTTCTATGTCTAATTCTTCATGATCTTCGATTTCATCAATCGCACGCATGCATAAATAAGCGGAACCAACAGTTTCTTTGAGGGTTGGTTTTAGCAATTTTATTGGAATGTAAAAAGTTCTGCTTGTCAACTTTAGCATATGCATTGCTTCTTTATGCAGGTTATCTACTTTACTCAAATTATTTCCTCCTTAAAAAGAATGAGGTTATTTCAATTATAACAAAAGGGATATACTTTTTCCTGTCATTGACCTTTTAATGAAAAGACTATTTTTTAAAGACTGCAGCCCGTTGCATAAATTCATATAACAATTTCAAAAATAATATTTACTTACTCTACCTTCGGGTCAATAAAATAAGTTCAAATAGTTAACAGCATTAAGATTAAAGTTTGTCCAATCTTGACAGTCCTTTTTAAAAATCAGGCTGCTTTCTAAAGAATTAAAACTATAGTTACACCCAACGAAAAAATTGTTGTTTATCACGCTAAATATATATGATGCACAGTAATGAGTTTTTTGGTAATTTTTCTTGTTCTGATGATAAGTGACTATAAAAAATTTTGATAGACATTGATAAAAGCTTGAAGTTTGCCCTAACGGAATTCTCCACTTTCCATAGGTACAGCCTCACCCCTGGTCAAACAAACGTTTTACGGTAGATGAGCATTTAGCGCAGTCCCAGGACGTGGCTCATGAAGGAATTACGACATCTGAAGTATTCTATCGGTCAACTCGAATGAGATTTTCCGCTTTTATGTCGTGAGAGGCTTCCTATCGGTTAACTCAAATGAGATTTTCCGCTTTTTCTGCCGTGAGAGCCTTCCTATCGGTCAACTCAAATGGGATGTTCCACCTTTACGACCATCCACGTGAACAACACTGTCATAATAGACGTTCTATTAGTCGGGGCGGAAGCGTTCTCTATGGAAAGCGAGTGTTTTTTCCACAGCGGAGGGACTAGTACTTATTCCATTCTAGAAATTAAGTTACTGCGCATCATATTTCAAATGTGCAATAGATGTTCCAGCTTTATCAGAGGAACATAAAATGTCAACTTGTGCAGTGTAGTCTATTTTCCCCAATGCTCCAAGGAATTTTTGTTAATTTCACTCTGCGAAAATTGAGTTATTTAAAAATACCCTGTAAGGAGAACCTTTCATGATTCTCTACTTGTTTTTTACTACTTTTAAGTTTAAGATATAGAAATGTCAGGTTAAGGTTATTATAGCCTTTCCGTACTCTTTTATTAAAATAGTATTACCATTTTCCAAATATTTAAGGCAAAAGCATCTTAGAAAGGCGATATTTTTATGGATAAACGTGTTTATTTTTTAATGATTGTTTCATTTGTTGTCGGGATGGTTGAATTGATCATTGGTGGAATACTCGATTTAATCGCAGACGACTTGAATGTCAGTGAAGGAAAAGTCGGTTTGTTAATCACCGTTTTTTCATTCATATTTGCACTTTTTTCACCAATTCTGCTCGTTCTAACTGCTGGAATAGAACGAAAAAAATTAACCCTCATTTCTTTATTTGTATTTTTACTAGGTAATTTAGTGACTGTTTTCAGTCCTACTTACTCTGTTTTATTTATAGGACGCATTATATCCGCGTTAAGTGGTGCTTTGCTCATTATATTATGTCTTGTGATGGCTCCTACTATTGTAGAACCGAAATATCGCGGACGAGCTATCGGAATTGTTTCCATGGGAGTCAGTGGTTCCCTTGTTTTAGGAATCCCTATCGGACTTATTCTCGGAAACGCCTTTGGCTGGAGGGCTCCTTTCGTACTGATTACGGGGTTGACTGTTTTATCAATGATAGGTGTTTACTTTTTGATGGGACGGGTAGAGCCGAGACCGCCACGTCCACTCAAAGTCCTGATCACGGCTTTAAAAGACAGCAAAATTTTTACGGCTCAGTTCGCAACATTTCTATTTATGGCGGGACATTATATCTTATACGCCTATTTAACCCCATTTGTAAAATCAACGATGGGATTGGACGGGACATGGCTTAGTGTCATTTATTTAATATTTGGAATTGCAGCCGTTAGCGGAGGCGGCATTGGTGGAACAATCTCTGATAAGTATGGTGCTAAACCTACGATTATCGGATGTATGGTTATATTTTCAATTACACTCTTCATAATTCCTTATACTACCTTTTCAATCCCATTATTCTTATGTATCCTTGTTGTTTGGGGGATGATGAGCTGGGTTCTCTCACCTGCAATGCAAAGTTACCTTATAGAAACAACCCCCGAGACAGCGGATATCCAGCAGAGTTTAAATAACTCAGCTCTTCATTTCGGTATTGCATTTGGATCCTTGATTGGTAGTATTGTTATTGATAAAGTCTCCATTGAAATGAATGCATCATTTGGTGGTTTTTTCGTTATTCTAGCATTATTTATCTTCATTTATTCTATAAGAAAAATAGCAAATCCCTATGAAAAACATCCATTAGATCAATCTTAAATTAACTATAAAAAATGCGTGTTATCGACTCCTCTACAGGAAGCAGATAACACGCATTTATGGATTATAACGTTTTTCACAGGTTGATTGAATCATAAATTAAAGCACCCCCTGTTCAATCATGTCCACGATATCATCTATCGTAAATCTCTTACCTTTTAATATGTTTAATTTAGCTTTCTTTACTTTCTCCTGGAATTCCTTACACTCTATTTCGTCATTAATGATAGATTCAGGTTCCTCGATTAATGAAACATAATACCTTTTATTATCCATTTCAATTACAGATTCATTCTCATCAATTATATCTTTAATAAACGTTACTTCCTTTTCTTTCAATTTTTTCATGGGGTTCCCCTCCTGTTTCAATTGTGTATATGTAAAGGTAACGTATAATCTTATACCCACAATTTGTTTTTTTAAAACATTACGTTATACTTTTTCTTTTTCTGGGGGTCCACAATCGCTAAATTTGTATTGTGTAAATTAATTACAATCTTTTTTAAAATAATAGAATGTTCCTTCGACTTATTTTATAATACATGTACATATACGTTACATACCCACTCTCTTTACTGACTGATAGTACAGATAAAAGCATATTTGATAAGGAGCGATATAGTATGAAGAAACCGCCAAGTCCTTTTATGAAGTTTTTGGGTGGGAGGGATTTGATTTTTGGATTAGTTATTTTAATTCTTATTGGAATTACAATATTCATATATAATCAAATCTCTTTTATATTTCATCCACTTATGATTATTTTTACAACTATTTTGGCACCAGTCATTCTCGCATTTATTGCATACTATTTATTAAACCCGATTATTGATTTATTAGAGAAGTTTAAGATAAAGCGCGTTTGGGGTATTATTATCGTTGCTTTAATAATCACTGGTATATTGACTGGTCTTATATTAGCAACTGCTCCAATGATTGAAAGGCAAATAGAAGATTTAATTGAATCATTTCCACGTTACCTTAGTCAGATGGGAGATAATATTCAGTCATGGCTCGAACACTCTATATTAGGTCCATATTATGACGAAGGATATCAATGGGTTGTACAAAATTTAAGTGATTTACCTAGTAGAGTCGGAGAATACCTTGGTGGTGCTATTGAAGGTTTTCGAAATATCGCTAGTACTTTAACCAATGCCGTCATTGCGCTCATTACATTCCCTATTATTTTATTTTTCCTTTTAAAAGATGGGGTTAAATTTAAGAAATATGTTTTAAATTTATTTCCTCCAAAATTTCACCATGATATTAATCAGATTCTTAAAAACATGGATAATCAAGTCGGTTCTTATATTCAAGGCCAAATTATTGTTGCTCTTTGTATCGGGATCCTTTTGTATATTGGCTATTTAATTATTGGCCTGGATTATGCTATTGTGTTAGCTATTGTAGCAGCAGTTACAAGTGTTGTTCCATATCTGGGACCAATGATTGCTATATCACCGGCAATTATTATTGCTATTGTTACGGGACCATTTATGTTAGTCAAACTTGCAGTAGTCTGGGGTGCTGTCCAATTTTTAGAAGGTAACTTTATATCTCCGAATGTGATGGGGAAAACGATGCAGATTCACCCCCTTACGATTGTAATTGTTTTACTTGTAGCTGGAAATCTTTTTGGATTATTTGGAGTCATTCTCGGTATTCCTGGTTATGCGATTTTCAAAGTTCTAGTAGTATATTTATTTGATAAATTTAAAGAGAGATACAACCAATATTTCGGTGAGGAATATGGTTATTATCAACCAACTGATATGGATGAAAAGTAAATTGTTGTAGTAATTTAGATTTTTAAAAAAGGGGGGCTTGTGTGAATAAAAAATCGTTTTTCATGGCATCTATTACGGTTGTTATTTGGGCCTCTTCTTTTGCGGGGGTAAGGGCAAGTTTGCTAGGCGGTTACACCCCCGAACATTTAGTGTTGGTCCGATTCCTCATAGCTTCAAGCGTCTTTATTTTTTACAGTCTGTTGCCAAATGTCCGTTTTACATTGCCACGCAAATATGATGTTTGGCGTATCTTACTTTTAGGATGGACTGGTATTACTATTTATCATGTTGGCCTGACATTTGGCATGGAAACCATTACCGCAGGAGCAGCAAGCATGATCGTCGGAGCTGCTCCAATATTTACATCTATTATTGCAGTTATTTTTTTGAAAGAAAAAATGAAAAACTTTGCCTGGATTGGGCTTGGCATTGGATTCGTTGGAATTGTTCTAATTACTATCGGCAGTTCAGGAGCATCTTTCTCTTTTTCTGAAGGAGCGTTTTTCGTTTTAATTGCTACTATCGCAACTTCGGTTTTCTTTGTATTTCAAAAACCGCTTTATTCTCGTTATAAGCCGATTGAATTAACCGCTTATTTTACATGGGCTGGGACTCTTCCACTGCTTATTTTCTTACCAGGTCTTTGGAGTAATATGCAAGAAGCAACACTTTCAGCCCATCTGGCAGCTATATTTGTTGGTTTATTCCCTGCTGCACTCGCTTATGCCACATGGTCCATTGCTCTGTCTTTAGGTAATGCAAGCAGTGTTTCTACGATGCTTTATATCGAGCCTGCGATTGCAATTATCATCGCTTGGGTTTGGTTAAAAGAATGGCCTAACTTTTTATCACTAATAGGGGGAGCAATTGCGATATCCAGTGTTGTTATCGTCAATTTATTAGGGAGACAGACATCATCGCCTGAAAGAAACTTAAACACCTAATGGTATCGACACTCCCCTGTTCTATTTTCATGCAACGATATTATTTTTTATCTACCAAATATTTTCTACTGACATTCTCCCTAAAATAATATATACTATTACATGTGAAATATTGAGCATTAAAATTACAAATTAAATTCTAATACACATTCTAATTCACTTTTTTATTGTTAAAATATAGAAGACACACAATATACAAATCTCCGTCAATAAATCGTCATGAAACCTTTCCAAATCTGTAACCTAAACACCATCTCTTCCTCGCCAACTTATAATATAATAAGAGTAGTGTAGTTTTTACTATTCACGTAGTGTTTACGTTTAAAGCAAATATTCAATGTTTTTTTATGACTAATTTGTGAATTGAATCACTTTTAATATAGGAGGTTAAAATCTTGGGTACATTAGAATTAGCACGGCTGCAGTTTGCATCGACAACGATATTCCACTACTTTTTCGTTCCCATGTCCATTGGATTAGCGTTGATCATTGCAATTATGCAGACAATATATGTTGTCAAAGGTGACGATATTTATAAAAGAATGACAAAGTTTTGGGGAACGTTATTTCTCATTAACTTTGCTGTCGGTGTCGTAACTGGAATACTTCAAGAGTTTCAATTTGGAATGAACTGGTCGACTTATTCACGTTTTATTGGCGATGTTTTTGGACCGTCACTTGCTATTGAAGGGCTACTCGCCTTTTTCATGGAATCGACGTTTATTGGTATTTGGGTTTTTGGATGGGATCGCCTGTCAAAGAAAGTCCATCTTCTTTCGATTTGGCTTGTTTCGATTGGAACGATTCTGTCTGCTTTTTGGATTTTATCAGCAAATGCGTTTATGCAGCACCCTGTCGGTTATGAAGTCGCAGATGGGCGTGCACAAATGACAAGCATTGGGGAGATTTTAACGAATGGGCATTTATGGGTACAGTTCCCACATGTTCTCTTTGCCGCATTTGCAACTGGTGCTTTCTTAATTGCTGGAGTCAGTGCTTGGAAAATCGCTCGGAAACATGATGTAGAAATGTTTAAGAAGTCATTTAAAATTTCCATCATCGTTGCAACTGTTTCTGCATTATTCGTGTCAATGTTTGGGCATCAGCAAGCACAGTATTTAGTTGAAAGTCAACCAATGAAACTAGCTGCTGCTGAGGCCTTATGGAATACAAGTGAAGATCCTGCGCCATTTACACTGATCGCTAATATTGATACAGAAACACAAGAAAATAGCTATGACATACAAATCCCAGGTTTGCTAAGTCTATTTTCTTATAATAAGTTCAGCGGACAGGTAGAAGGGATGAATCAGCTTCAAGCGGAATACGAAGCAAAATACGGTCCAGGTGACTATATTCCTCCTGTAAAAACCGTTTTCTGGAGTTTCCGTATTATGGTCTTTAGTGGGATGGCTATGTTGCTGCTCGGTTTATACGGATGGTACGCATCGCGAAAAGATATTCTAGATAAAAAGCCTTTTTTCACCAACGTCATGGTTTATGCAATATCCCTTCCTTTCATTGCTAATACGTTTGGCTGGATTATGACAGAAATGGGACGTCAACCTTGGGTCGTATTTGGTGTCATGCAAACAGAAGATGCTGTATCACCATCTGTTACCTTTAATGAGGTACTGTTCTCATTCGTATCGTTTACTTTGCTTTATGCTATTTTAGCTGGTATTACGATTTATTTATTTGTAAAGCATATTAAGAAAAAAGATCATCAAGAAAAAACATCAAAAGAGATAGACGATCCATTTGATGTATCAGAAGAGGAGGCTGCTCCACATGTCACTTAATGAATTATGGTTTTTGCTTATTGCTGTTCTTTTTGTCGGTTTCTTTATCCTGGAAGGCTTTGATTTTGGTGTAGGTACCGTTGCAAAATTCCTTGGTAAAGATGAAGCGGAAAAGCGTGTTTATATAGGAACAATTGGACCATTTTGGGATGCTAACGAGGTATGGTTAATCACAGCTGGTGGAGGGATGTTTGCCGCATTCCCACATTGGTACGCAACAATGTTTAGTGGGTTCTATATCCCACTCGTCTTTATGTTACTTGCATTAATTGTACGGGGTGTATCTTTTGAATTCCGGGAAAGAGTAAATAATAAAAAGTGGCGGAACTTATGGGACTGGGCGATGTTTATCGGTAGTGTACTCCCACCGATTTTATGGGGAGTGGTGTTAACCAATTTCATGACTGGAATGCCAATTGATGGGGATAAGGAAATGGTCGGTGGTTTCTTACAATTCTTGCATCCTTTTGCTTTACTGGGCGGAGTGATGTTTCTATTATTATGTATCGTTCATGGCCTTCAATTTATCACTATTCGAACTGAAGGAGAATTACAGGAAAGAGCACGAAAAGTTGCGAAAAGGTTTGCTCCAATCACTATAATTGCTCTTCTTGCTTTTGTTGGTATTGGATGGTGGAAGACAGATATCTTCACCTATCATGGTACGTATTGGATTCTGCTTCCAATAGGTGCATGTATGGCCTTGCTCTTTGCTAGCATTTTCAATGTAAAAAAATCAGATGTCTGGGCATTCACCTTTACTAGTATTACGATTGGACTCCTTATTGCAAGTGTATTTATCGGGATGTTCCCAAGAGTAATGATTAGTACGTTTGGCGAAGCTTTTGATTTAACGATTCAAAATGCCGCTTCTGGTAGTTATACACTAAAAGTAATGTCTTACGCCGCACTTGGTTTACTTCCCTTTGTATTAGGATATCAGGGATGGAGTTATTACGTCTTTCGCAAACGACTTAAAAAAGATGATGAGTTGGGATATTAATGAAACGTAAAAAAGGATTACCTTCCTATCCAGGAAGTCGAAAACTTTATATTTTATTAAGTGTACTCATCGCTATCGAAGCGATTTCTATCATTGCCCAAGCTACTTTTCTAGCTCGGGCAATTACACTTTTATTTGAACGTGCCCCCTTAAGTGAAACCCTCGGCTCGATTGGTTTATTTTTACTTGCTTTTGTCATTCGCTATGCATTATCTCATCTCCAGCAATATATAACGGAAAAATTTGCCCAAACAACAAGTTTCAATTTAAGAAAAGAATTAATTAAAGCCTATTTTCAGCATGGACACCGATTTATTCAATCAAAAGGTACAGGACGCCTTGTTACGCTTGCGATTGAAGGTATTGATCAATTGAAAAAGTATCTAGAAATAATTTCAATTCGCATGTTGCGCACGATCATTGTTCCTATCATGATTGTTATCTATGTGTTTACCCTTGATAAAGCTTCGGCCATTATTCTTATCCTAACAGTTCCTATAATTATTTTATTTATGATTTTACTAGGCTTAGCAGCTCAAAAAATGGCGGATAAACAATATGCAACATACCGCATTTTATCCAATCACTTTATCGACTCTTTAAAAGGACTTGAAACATTATAATATTTAGGTCAAAGTGTGAAGCATATCTATAAAATTAATAAAGTTAGTAAACAATATCGAGAAGCAACCATGAAAACATTACGAGTAGCATTCTTATCATCTTTTGCACTCGACTTTTTCACAAGTCTTTCTATTGCGTTTGTTGCAGTTGGACTTGGTTTTCGTTTGATTGA
>Ga0079226_10002001_pt1 | contig 15647 bp, 13 predicted proteins | sample Poulit2014_FD_76345 | JGI IMG/M metagenome (GOLD analysis project Ga0079226, IMG submission 76345) | Agricultural soil microbial communities from Georgia to study Nitrogen management - Poultry litter 2014 | ecosystem: Environmental > Terrestrial > Soil > Agricultural land | place: USA: Georgia...
GCGACAAGCGCCCAATTTGCGCAATGCAGCGCAAGAGCATTCTGAATTCGCGCAGGTAAACAAAATTCGTAAGGAAAATGATAGACGAATCTATCAAAAACCAATTTTTCCCCTCCTTTATAGACAATAGCTTTCCAAAAAAAGAAAGGCTAGTTCACAGGGCCGATTCGGTTCAACTAACATCCAGTGGAAGAACAACGCTGAATGTAGTTTCACTCTATGATATACTGCCCATAGATATAAAGTCCTAGTAGGGGGTATACAATTTTGAAAAAGAAAAAATGGGTAACTGTTTCGTCTTTTTTACTTTTAATTGCAGCCTTGTTTGTGCTTGCCGTCATGCAGGGCGGTTTGCTGAAGCATGATGCTTTGGAGGGATCAGACATTAAAGCAACGACAAATGATGCGAAACTTGCCAGGTTCGCTGTTGAAGATCCGACAAAGTCGGAGTCTAAAATGAAGAAGAAAGAAATACATATTAACGATAACCAGGATCAATCAGAGGATGAAGAACAAGAGGGAGCGGAGAAAACGGAAGAGCCGATTGAATCTATCACCAAATATGTAACCGTTTCATCCTTGAATGTCCGCTCAGGTCCAGGGACCGATTATGATGCTGTCGGAGCTTTGGCTATTAATCAATCGGTGGATGCAAGTGCGGTACCGGAAGAAAATGGATGGGTGAAAATAGCCGGTGATAACCTGTCTGGCTATGTGAACGGAAAATATCTATCAGATGATAAAGTGGAAGTGCGACAGGTAAATGCAAGTGAAGACAGTTCGCAATCGACAGACAGTAAAGAAACAAATTCCGGAAAGAGTAAAAAGTCTGATAAAAATGAAAATACAAAGCAGCCGGAACGTAATGATGCGGACAAGCTTAATACAGTTGATGGGAATAACCAGCTTATACTTGTCACAACCAATGGATACGGAACCAATCGGGCACGCGTTCAGACATTTGAGCGGAACGGAAATGGGACATGGGATCAGCTGCTTGATGTACCGGGATTTATTGGGAAGAATGGCTTTGCTGATTCGAAAAAAGAGGGGGATATGAAAAGCCCAACAGGCAAATATACGATTGGAACAGCATTTGGTCGAAGCGGCAATCCGGGAACCAAATTGCCATTTAGAGGCATTACGCCGGATGATGTTTGGGTAGACGATCCCGAATCGGAATTGTATAACACGTGGCAGTCCAAGCAAGAGACGAAAGATCAGTGGTCGAGTGCCGAAAATATGGATATACCGGCTTACACTTATGGATTTGTCATTAACTATAATACAAATCAGACGCCCGGTGCTGGGAGTGCAATCTTTTTCCATGTGGCCAACAGCTATACGGCAGGATGTACCGGGGTATCGCAGGCGAACGTCGTTAAGATTTAACAATGGCTTGATCCGGCAAAAAACCCGGTCATTATCCAGACACCTGTGAGCGGATTGGGACATTATTAAGTTAAACTGCTTCACCCGGAGAGCGAAAGAACAAGATATAGGGTAATTCTATTATCTATCAAAAGGCAGGTGTATAAAAATGTATACAGGAACTGAAAGTCGGGCGTCGTCTGCACAAACCATCCTTGATATGGATGCCACGTCACTTGCTGCTACCGTCAAACATCATGAACGAACAAGCTCAGAAATCGTGAAAACCTATATTGACCACCAGAGACGGGTGAATCCTGCGATTAATGCGGTGGTTGAGGAGCGCCATGAAAAAGCCTTAGACGAAGCCAGGCAAAAGGATGAAGCGCGAAATCAGCCAAACGATGGTCCATTATATGGTGTACCGATCAGCGTGAAAGAAGCGTTCCACGTTACGGGTATGAAAACGACAGGAGGCCTTATGCACCGTAAGCATCTGATTTCCAGGAAAGATGCCGAGGTTGTCAGCAGGCTGAAAAAAGCAGGTGCGATTATTTTGGGTAAAACGAATACCCCGATGTTATGCTTTTGCCAGGAAACGGATAATAAACTTTACGGCAGGACAAATAACCCTTGGGATTTGTCAAGGACATCGGGTGGTTCGAGCGGTGGCGAGGGTGCATTGCTCGGTACAGGCGGAGCGGCCGCCGGTATTGGTTCCGATATTGGCGGCTCCATTCGTTTTCCGAGTCATTTCAATGGTGTCATTGGTTTCAAACCAGGGCGTCATCAGGTATCTGATCAAGGCCATTTTCCCGGATTTGATCATCCGCTGCAGAAGCGAATGTCGGGGATTGGCCCAATGGGAAAATCAGTCAGGGATATTGAATGTTTATACCAAATAATGGCGAATAAACGGCCGGAAAAACAGGCCATAAATGATTTCATTGTTGATATTTTATCCGCTGACACGGGCTTTCCGTTATCTGCCCGCACGAAGCAGGCACTTGATCAGATTGAAGAGGTTTTAAAGCAAGAGCTGACTGTCAGACGTGCTGTGCCGCCTTATTTTAACGACAGTGCCCAGCTCTGGCAGGAAATCATGTCGATTGATGGAGGAGAAGCGATTAGGGCATTGGCTTTCAATGGACGGCCAAATGTCTTATCGTCTTATGTAAAAGAAAAACTCAGCCGCAAAACAGCGGTTCATCCCTATCTTTCATGGGCGCTGATTGGAGCAAAGGTTTTTAAACCGTCCTCTCAAAGGTTAAAGGAAATTGAAGCGACGGTTGAGCAGGGTGATGATGTCTTATCGGCGTATTTACCGAACCGTCTGCTGATTTTCCCGGTCTACCATACAGGTGCACTTGAACATGGCAAAGTGTATCGAGACATATTCTCGGTTCGTAAAACGTTTTTGCAGTATATGCCGTTCGTGGCGTATGCCAATGTCTGGGGGTTGCCGTCATTGACCGTTCCTGTGGGTGAAGATGAAAATGGCATGCCGATTGGGATTCAGATTATGAGTATCAACGGCAATGAGGATGCGATTTTCCGGATTGGTAAAATACTGGAAAACCATTTAAGAGGATTTGTGCGCTGTTCGCAATATGATACAGGATTATAAAAACAGTGCTGTAGCTTATTAACGGTCAGCTGAATTTCTTCCAAATGGATGGGCTATGCATTTTGTGCAGCCCTTTTTCACGCTATTTGAGATATTTACTTTTGCTATGGACTGGCTTACAATAAAATAAAGAGGTGATGGGCATGGGCGTTGTGACCGTTGACTTTGACGGCACGCTTTACAAGGGAAATTCGTTTAAAATGATGTTCCAGGCAGCGAATAGAACGTTTGGTTTGAAGCAGTGGGCTGTTGTCGGGACAGGCATTGTCAAAGCGATAACTGCGGGTCTGGTCAAAGGCAAAAATGCGTTCAGGATGCAATTTTTCAAGGCGTTTGCTAAATCGTTTAAAGGTATGACAGACGCAGAACTTGATGAATTTTTCAATAAACTGGTGGAAATGGGCAAGCATGATGTCCATTATGATTTGATCCATACCATTCGCGAACATGAACGGCAGGGCGATCACATCATCGTTTTGTCCGGTGCACTTGCCCCCTTTTTAAAAGCGTTCACAAAAGAGATGGGATTGGATGTCCATATTATCAGTACGGAACTGCAGATTGACGGGAATGGGATTTGTACAGGCAAAGTCGGGTCTCTCATTAACGGCCATGAAAAAGTGAACCATGTCAGGAAGTGGATTGAGCGTCAGAAACAGCTTGGCAACCTGACAAAAGCTGAGGCAAATGAAACGTGGGCATATGCCGACAGCGAAAGCGATGTCCCCTTGTTTCAATTCGTTAAACATCCAATAGTTGTGAACCCAGATGACACCATGAAAAAGATAGCTATGAAAGAAGGCTGGGCTTTGTTTGGTTGATGGGACGTGAGGTCATACCCTGTGCGCCCCAATTGACTTAATCGTCCAGGTTTCGTACACTAATTATAACTAGTTTTCAGAAAATTAATAGAGAAGAGGACTCATTATATGTCCATTCATGATTATAACCATTTGCACAAAACCATTCACGATTATATTCAGGTGAACGGGTGGATATGGGGATGACCGTCAGCTGAGCACAAGGAATCATCACAAATAGCATTAACAAAGATAAATTACATCCGGAATAACATTTAAAAGAAGATTTTTTATGATTCAAGACGGTTTTTAATACCTTATGGTCTTGACGCAGCATGATGGCTGAAAAAGCATTCCCAGATGGCGGGATTATATGGTGCGACCCTGCAGTTGAATTATTAGAGAAACCGGGACTTGGATTCAGCTGAGTTTTGCTTGGTGATATTTAGATGACATAAGGGGTAAACTGTCTAAGATGAATCAAATTGACAAAGGTGATTCCGCATGAATGTCAGGATTGAATTAGCATATGCCACACCTAAAGGGACTGAGACCTTTTTCAGGTCAGAAGAGATGCCGGCAGCCAAGGCACTTTTGCTGGCTGAGGATCTGGAAAAAACCAGGCGTGCAAAGTGTGTGGATTTTATTGACAACTATGACCGTAAATGGACGGTAAAAGAATTAAAGAAACAGATGGAAGCTATTCAGACTGAGCCACATGATGTGACCGTTTATTTTGACGGCGGCTTTGACCGGAATACGAGGACGTCCGGTCTTGGCTGTGTTATTTATTTTGAACAGAACGATAAGTCATGGCGTCAGCGCAAAAATGCTTTAGTCGAGGAGCTTGAAACCAATAATGAAGCTGAATATGCTGCACTTCATCTGGCTGTACAGGAAATGGAGCTGATCGGTGTCCATCATTTGCCGGTGACCTTTGCCGGCGATTCGCAGGTTGTGATCAATCAGCTGAAAGGTGAATGGCCGTGTTATGAACCGGAATTGAACAAGTGGGCGGACTGGATTGAAGATGATCTTGAACGGCTTGGGATTGACCCGGATTATGATGTAATACCACGAAAAAATAATCAAGAAGCGGACCGGCTGGCGTCACAGGCTTTAAAGGGTGTTGATGTCATGAGTACGCGTGAGGTGTAGTGCTTTAGGAATATCTTTTCTGCGCTGGCGCAAATTGTGCCAACGCGCGGTACACCATCTAAATTCGCACAACGCCCCGAAATATCTTGGCAGCGCTCACGGGATTTCGCGCGGCACCCCCAGGAATTCGCGCGACGTTCATCCCAATTCGCGCGACAACACCATGAATTCGCGCAACACTTCTGTAAATTCGCGCGATAAGTTGCGTAATCGCGCGACATGCAAAGGGTAGAATCAAGCAAATTGACACAACTTCATTACCGCTATATAATACTGGGTGTATAAATTGGATAATGGCATATCCGTTTTGATGACGGGAGAGGTTCTTAGCTTTAACCCTCTATAAAAAACTAAGGACAGATGATACCAATGTTGAAACCATGTGCCTTAGGCCGTGGTTTTTTTATTTGCCAAATGTTAAGGTGGGAGGTTTTCGCGATGGCAGAACGACGTGATGATTTACAGGATTTGACACAACTGGGGAATCAAGGAACAGATTATCAGTTTGATTACACGCCTGACGTGCTTGAGGCAATTGATAACTTGCATCCTGACCGTGATTATTTTATCAAATTCAACTGTCCTGAATTTACGACGCTTTGCCCGATGACCGGACAGCCGGATTTCGCGACAGTTTATATCAGCTATATACCGGATGAGAAAATTGTTGAAAGCAAATCGTTGAAGCTGTATTTGTTCAGTTTCCGGAATCATGGGGATTTTCACGAGGATTGCATGAATATTATCATGAACGATTTAATCGATTTGCTGGATCCGCGCTACATTGAGGTATGGGGGAAATTCACACCGCGCGGGGGCATATCCATTGATCCATACTGCAATTACGGAAAGCCGGATACCAAGTTTGAGCAGATGGCAACCCAACGCTTGATGAATCATGATCTATATCCGGAAAACATTGATAATCGCTGATAGAGGGCCAGCTCTGAATCCTTTCCTGAACGTATCAATACGCCAGATTAGTCGTTTTTCTGTTAAAAGTCCTGGGTGACCAGGCTTTTCAATTGATAGGGAGAGGATATAATGTTTGTTTATTTAAATGCGTTATTTGTCGGATTGTTATTATTAGCCAATGTGATAGGTGTCAAATTGTTCAGCATCGGGGAAATTGTGCTGCCTGGAACGCTTGTTGTCTATGTTGTCACATACATCATTACGGATGTGATTGGTGAAGTGTACGGGAAGGAGGCGGCCCGAAAGACTGTACAAGCAGGCTTTTTGACACAGGTCATTGCACTCGTTTTCATTTTTATCGTTATCGAATTACCGCCGGCACCGGATTTTGGGATGCAGTCAGAGTTTGCGGCCATTTTGGGCGGAAGTTTCCGGGTGATGGTTGCCAGCCTGATGTCGTATGCCGTCAGCCAAAACCTTGATGTCAGCATCTTTCACCGTTTAAGGGCACGACATGGGGAGTCGAAACTTTGGCTGCGGAACAATCTGTCCACGATGACCAGCCAGCTTGCTGATACGGCGATTTTTATCACGGTCGCCTTTTGGGGAACTGTCCCATTCGGTGTCTTACTCGGCATGCTTGTTTCTCAATATGTGGTCAAACTAATGATTGCCCTAATTGACACGCCAATCGTCTATTTACTTGTGAAACTTGCGAAAAAAGAGATGATAGGTGCTAAGAATCCCGGCACGTGATGTGTGCCGGGTTTTTAATAGGCTAACTCACCGATTTCTTCGAGTCTGACTACCGCTCTCTGACCTTTGAACAGACAGGCGGCAGTCCGGGTATTTTAACCCGAAGCCCGCAATGTGCTCTGTCTGATCTCCTCCACTTTTTCAACCCAGTCAAATGGATCCTGGATTTTCCCGTATTGGATACCTGTGAGGGTGTCATAAAGCCGTTTGGCTGTCACGCCAGTTTTGCCGCTGTTGATTTCCAGATGTTCATGGTTCCATACCAGATCACCGATTGGGGAGATGACGGCGGCTGTTCCGGCGCCGAATGCTTCCTCCAGCGTGCCTGCTTTATGCGACTGATACACTTCTTCCATGGATATTTTCCGTTCTTCAACCGGTACATCCCAGTGCTTCAGCAGCTCGATAACCGAGTTGCGGGTGACACCTTCCAGAATGCTGCCATTCAACGCAGGTGTGACGACTTTTCCGTCAATCTTAAAAAAAACATTCATGCTGCCGACTTCCTCAATATATTTCCGCTCAACCCCGTCAAGCCACAGGACCTGGGCAATGCCTTCATCCGCTACCTCCTGGGCTTTCAGGCTTGCTGCGTAATTTCCGCCGGTTTTGGCTTCACCGGTGCCGCCTTTTACAGTGCGGACATAATCATTTTCAACTGCAATTTTTACTGGATCAATACCTTCTTCGTAATACGCACCGACCGGCGATAGGATAATAATAAATTTATAATGGCGTGATGGTGCAACACCGAGAAAAGGTTCAGTCGAAATGATAAACGGCCGGATATACAGTGATGTTCCTTCCGCTTCAGGAATCCAGTCTTTCTCCAGTCCGACGAGCTGTTTGACTGCCTTTAGCGCAAATCTCTCGTCAATCGGCGGGATACAAAGTCGGCTGTTGGAATGATTCATCCGCTTGAAATTGCGCTGCGGACGGAATAATAGTATTTCGTCGTCCGGTGTGCGATACGCTTTCATCCCCTCAAATACCGACTGACCGTAATGGAAAACCATTGCCGACGGATCGACAGTCAGCGGCTCGTACGGTACAATGCGCGGATCATGCCACCCTTTATCATCCGTGTAGTCCATCAAAAACATATGATCTGTAAAAATTCGTCCAAACTCCAGCTGATCTGCCTGGGGTTTTTCTTTGCCTGAAGAACAGAGTTTCATTGGAATTAATTGTTGTTCTTCCTCCATGTCGCCATCCCCTTGTGTAAAAATTTATAATCCATCATAGAATATTTTTGCATTAAAAGCAAGCCCAAAATTTGATTTTTTGCATATTATTATAATCTTTTAAAAATTACGCTTCCCTTGTCTGAATCATTGTGGTAAAGTATTAAATTATCTGAAAAGTTAATTCAATTTAGGAGGGGAAACCATGAAAACATTGGAGAAAGTGAGTAATTTTGCTGGCAATACGTTTGCCGTCTGGGTAATTCTGTTTGGTATGTTAAGTTTAATGTTTCCGGGAGGTTTTGCGTGGATTGCGCCCCATGTATCTATCCTCCTCGGCATTATTATGTTTGGTATGGGACTGACACTGACGCTGGATGATTTTAAAGGGGTGCTCAAGGCACCGGTAAGTGTTCTGGTTGCTGTGGCGGCGCAATATATCATTATGCCGCTGGTGGCGTTTGGCCTTGCTGTTATGTTTCAGCTGCCCGCGGAGGTTGCGGCCGGTGTCATTTTGGTCGGTTGCTGCCCGGGTGGTACGGCATCAAATGTTATGACATTTTTGGCCAAGGGAAATACAGCGCTGTCTGTGTCGGTGACAGCAGTATCGACCATTCTGGCGCCGATTTTGACCCCCTCTCTGACTTTGCTTTTTGCCAGTCAGTGGCTGCCAGTATCTGCGGCGGACATGTTTATATCGATTGTGCAAATTGTGCTGATCCCAATTGTATTGGGTATTGTCATCCGTTTATTGTTCAGCAGACAAGTTGATAAAAGTCTCAAAGCACTGCCACTGGTCTCCGTTATTGGTATTGTGGCTGTAGCGGCTGCCGTTGTTGCGGTTAACCGTGAGGATATCCTTACAACCGGATTGCTGATCTTTACAGTCGTCATTTTGCATAACGTACTTGGTCTTGCGATTGGCTACTTGATCGGGAAATTGTTCAAGTTTGATTTTGCCGACCAAAAAGCCGTATCAATTGAGGTCGGTATGCAGAATTCTGGTCTTGGATCGACTTTGGCGCTTGCCCACTTTTCGCCGATTGCCGCTGTCCCGAGTGCCTTGTTCAGTGTCTGGCACAATATTTCCGGTCCAGTTTTGGCAACATGGTGGGGCAAAAGAAGTGAATCGTCAGTTGATGATGCGCACCATAAAGCAGGCTGACCTGTTAAAAACGGCTGCATTCCAGCGGTGAGTTAAACTCGTGCGAGAATGCGAGAAACTCGAGCGGGAACAGCGCCAACTCGTGCGGGAATGCCAGAAACTCGTGCGGGAATGCGAGAAACTCGAGCGGGAACAGCAGCAGTTCGTGCGAGAATAACATCAATTCGAGCAGCGCGGTACAACATCGATAACCTAAATTTAATTAAAACATTGAATTATTTAAAAATAAAGCATATAATAACCCGAAAAAAGAAAGGTGGAATACGGAGTGGAAAAAGATTTACGTATAAAAAGCCACGTCTTCAGTGATGATACAATGCGGGCACCGAATCGGGCGATGCTGCGTGCGGTCGGTTTAACCGACGAAAATTTTCAAAAACCGATGATCGGTATTGCCAGTACATGGAGTGAGGTAACACCATGTAATATCCATATCGATGACTTGGCTGTCAGCGCCAAAAAAGGAGCTCGGGAAGCTGGTGCGACACCGCTCATTTTCAATACGATTACCGTATCGGACGGAATTTCGATGGGGACGCAAGGGATGCGCTATTCGCTGCCGAGCCGTGATCTGATTGCCGATTCGATTGAAACGGTGGTGGGGGCGGAAAGTCTGGATGGGTTTGTTGCGATCGGTGCCTGTGATAAAAACATTCCCGGTTGCATGATTGCAATTGCCAACGCCGATGTGCCGGCGGTATTCGTCTATGGTGGTACAATTGCGCCGGGATCACATAACGGTAAAGACATTGACATCGTGTCTGTTTTTGAAGGTGTCGGCAAACATAACAATGGCGACATTGATGATCAGGAACTGAAGAATATTGAGTGTAAAGCATGTCCGGGTGCCGGTGCATGCGGCGGCATGTACACCGCCAACACCATGGCATCAGCGGTTGAAGCAATGGGCATGAGCCTGCCGGGCAGCTCATCAAACCCTGCCGAATCTGAGGAAAAAGCGGCGGATTGTGCTGCTGCTGGTGAAGCGGTGTACAAGCTGCTGGAAAAAGGCATTTACCCGAAAGACATTATGACAAAAAAGGCGTTTGAGAATGCGATGACCGTGGTTATGGTACTTGGCGGTTCGACAAATGCCATCTTGCATCTCCTGGGAATGGCACATGCTGTCGGGACGGATGTCACGATTGACGATTTTAACCGGATTCAGAAAAAAGTTCCGCATTTAGCCGACCTCAAACCGAGCGGGCAATATGTCATGCAGGATCTGCACAAAGCCGGTGGTGTGCAGGCAGTCATGAAGCTGCTTTATGAAGCTGGCTATCTGCATGGCGACTGTCTGACTGTTACCGGTAAAACAGTGGCGGAAAACCTGGCTGAAGCACCATCCCTGGCCGAAGATCAAAACGTGATTGCCCCGCTTGATAAACCGAAACGCGCGGATGGTCCGCTGATTGTTCTGAAAGGCAACATGGCACCAAGAGGGGCAGTTGCGAAAGTATCCGGTGTCAAAGTAAAACGCCACACTGGCCCTGCCCGTGTTTTCAATACCGAACAGGAAGCAACTGAAGCAATCCGGCAAAACAAAATTCAGGAAGGCGATGTTGTCGTGATCCGTTACGTCGGACCAAAAGGCGGACCCGGCATGCCTGAAATGTTATCCGTCTCGAGTTTGCTGGTTGGAAAAGGTCTGGGTGAAAAAGTTGCGCTGCTGACAGATGGCCGTTTTTCAGGCGGCACACATGGGCTCGTCGTCGGGCATATTGCTCCTGAGGCACAGGCCGGTGGACCGATCGCATTTTTGGAGGAAGGTGATCAGGTCACGATTGATTCTGAGAAAAAAGACATAACAGCTGATGTGTCCGAGGAGGAATTTAAGCGGCGTAAACAGAATTGGTCAGCACCACCACTTTATAAAAAAGGTGTTCTGGGCAAATATGCGCATAATGTGTCATGCGCCTCAAAAGGTGCCGTGACGGATTTTCAGTAATGGGACAAGGGGTCTGACCCTTTGTCCCACCAACCCTTTGTCCCACCCCGGGTCAAGCTTCCCCGGGGTTATTTTTCGCCCAAATTATTTTGTAACAAAATTGAAATATTTCAGTATGATCCGCGAGACGGCGTCATTGTAAGCGTATACAATTATTTTGACTTATCAAAACCGTCTAAAAAATTTAAAAAAGCTGTTGACCGTTTGGAAAAATCGTTATATGATTATCGGCAATATTAACTTTTGACTTTTCAAAGTCAGCGAATAATCGAATGAATTTAATAGTCTCAACACGATGACGAGAAAAAAGGAACATGCCGATGCATTCACAGAGATCCGGGGTTGCTGGAAGCCCGGAAGTGCATATTGTTCCGACATCTTCTCTGAGTGCCTTGCTGAACGGTAACTCCAATTAGGCTTGGCCAGGTGCAGGCTCATGTACCTGTTATCAAATCAGCTGAAAAGTTGTCAGCTGGCAAGATAGTATTTGTGAAGATGCTATGAAACTGGGTGGTACCGTGGAAAGAAGACTCTTTTCTCCCCAATCATTCTGCAAGCAACAATGCAGTTTTGTGCGGGCGGAAAAGGGTCTTTTTTAATCATTGCGTTAAAAACTTTGGCAGCCCCTTTCAGCAGGGAAAAGCTTTAAGTTTTTAAAAACAAAATACTAAAGGAGGCGACGTGCAGTGAATGTTAAAGCTGAGCAGGAATTGAAACAAAACGAAAAAAAGGTGACCGGGGCTGATTTACTGATTCAGGCTTTGACAGCTGCCGATGTGGACACCGTATTCGGTTATCCGGGCGGAGCGGTACTGCCGATTTATGATGCCTTGTACCGCAGTGATGCACCGTTTGAGCATGTACTGACACGCCACGAGCAGGGAGCAGTCCATGCAGCAGAAGGTTATGCACGGGTAACCGGAAAACCCGGGGTGGTCCTTTCAACATCAGGACCCGGGGCAACAAATCTGATCACCGGTATTACTGATGCCATGATGGATTCCCTGCCGCTGGTTGTGTTTACCGGCCAGGTAGCCAGTAATGTCATTGGAACGGATGCCTTTCAGGAGTCAGATGTGATGGGAATTACGACACCTATTACGAAATACAATTATCAGGTCCGGGATCTCACGGAGCTGCCTCGGGTCATCAAAGAAGCTTTTCATATCGCGTCGACAGGACATCAGGGGCCGGTTGTTGTCGATATCCCAAAAGATATCTCATCAGGGGTATCAGATGTCAGTATTGCGCAGGACGGAGACTGCCACCTCCCTGGCTATCAGCCGAACAAGAAACCGAATCCGCTGCAAATCGTTAAACTGGCAGAAGCGATCAGCCGCTCACAGAAACCGTTGATTCTTGCCGGTGCGGGTGTCGTTTTTGCAGAAGCTTCAGATGTGTTAACAGCATTTGCGGAAAAACACGAGCTCCCGGTTGTCAATACCCTGCTTGGTTTGGGAGGTTTTCCAGGAACACATGAACTGTCGCTCGGCATGGGCGGGATGCACGGCAACTATGCAGCTAACATGGGGATTTATGATTGTGATTTGCTCATCAACATCGGGGCACGGTTTGATGACCGGCTGACCGGCAATCTGAAACATTTTGCTCCAAACGCCAAAGTAGCTCATGTCGATATTGATCCGGCCGAAATCGGCAAAAACGTTGAAACGGCAATACCGGTTGTGGCTGATGCCAAGGAAGCACTTGAGGCATTGATGGAAACAGCGATAACGGCCAGCGATCATGATGAATGGCTCGATACATTGCGCCGGAAGCAGTCGGATTACCCATACTGGTATGACCGATCGGAAGCCTTAATCTCACCGCAATGGCTGACCGAGCAGGTTTACAAGGTGTCGGATGGCGAGGCGATTGTGACGACAGACGTCGGGCAACACCAGATGTGGGCGGCTCAATATTATCCATTTGCCAAACCGAATCGTTGGGTGACATCAGGCGGACTTGGAACAATGGGATTCGGATTCCCGGCCGCAGTCGGCGCACAATTGGGAGCACCGGATGAACTGGTTGTTGCAGTTGTCGGTGATGGCGGCTTCCAGATGACGGCACAGGAACTGTCGGTCATTCAAGAAAGGCAGCTTCCGGTCAAAGTGGTGATCATCAATAACCAATCGCTCGGCATGGTACGGCAATGGCAGGAAACATTTTATGACAAACGATATTCCGAATCGATTTTTCCGGGAAATCCTGATTTTGTCAAAATGGCTGAATGCTATGGCATCCGCGGCATGAAGGCGGAAACTGAATTGGAAGTGACCGAGGTTTTGGAAGAAGCTTTTGCCTATGATGGCCCGGTTGTGATTGACTGTCACGTCATCCAGGAGGAATGCGTCTACCCGATGATTGCCCCCGGAAAAGGGCTTCACGAAATGATAGGGGTGACACGATGAGACGGATTATCACAGCCGATGTACAGGATCAGAGCGGTGTCCTGAACCGAATTACCGGCATGCTCCATAAACGGCAATTCAATATCGAAAGCATCTCTGTCGGTAAATCAGAACGGGACGGCATATCAAAAATGACATTCGTTGTGGAAATTAGCGATGATCAGAAGCTGGAACAGTTGACGAAACAACTGAATAAGCAAATTGATGTTTTGAAAGTGAAAGATATAACTGATAAGGCGATTGTGGCACGAGAACTCGCATTGATCAAAGTTGGCGGAAGCGGCCAGCAGCGTGCCGAAATCCAGGGGGTGATCAACCCATTCCGGGCATCCGTGATTGATGTCAGCAGGGATAGTCTGACAATCCAGGTGACGGGCAAACCGGATAAAGTCGAAGCATTGATTGCCCTGCTCAGGCCTTATGGCATCAAAGAATTGGCACGAACAGGCATGACAGCGTTTTTGAGAGGGTATCAGCCTCAGGAAGTTACTGAAATCAATTCACATTTGGTTTAAAAATCTATTTGGAGGATGATAAACATGACAAAAGTACTTTACGAAAAGGATATCCAAAAAGAAGTATTGCATTCGAAAAAAATTGCGGTTGTCGGTTATGGCTCACAGGGGCATGCCCATGCCCTCAATCTCCGGGACAGTGGCTATGATGTTGTCGTCGGCCTGAGACCGGGTAAATCGCAGCAAAAAGCGCAAGACGACGGATTTGAGGTAGTGTCGGTAGCTGAAGCCGTCAAACAGTCGGATGTTGTGATGGTGCTTCTGCCGGATGAACTTCAGACAAAAGTTTATGAGGACAGCATCAAACCGAATCTGGAAGCCGGCAATGCGATTGCATTTGCCCATGGATTCAATGTCCATTTTTCCCAGATTGTCCCGCCGAGTGACGTCGATGTATTTATGGTGGCACCTAAAGGCCCAGGGCATCTGGTACGTCGTACGTTTGAAGATGGCGGCGGGGTACCATCATTATACGCGGTCTTTCAGGATGTCACCGGCAACGCCAAGGAACTGGCCTTAGCTTATTCACAGGGGATCGGTTCAGCTAGAGCTGGCGTTCTGGAAACGAGCTTTCAGGAAGAAACGGAAACCGATTTGTTCGGTGAGCAGGCTGTCTTATGCGGTGGATTGACCAGCCTTGTAAAAGCCGGATTCGAAACATTGACAGACGCCGGATATCAGCCGGAAGTTGCTTACTTTGAATGTCTGCATGAAATGAAACTGATTGTTGATTTGATGTATGAAGGCGGCATCGAAAATGTGCGCTACTCGATTTCCGATACAGCTCAGTGGGGTGACTTTGTATCCGGCAAGCGCGTTATCAATGACGAAACAAAAGAACGGATGCAAGACATTCTGCGTGAGGTTCAATCAGGTGAATTTGCCAAAGGATGGATCCTGGAAAACCAGGCAAACCGGCCGCAATTCAATGCGATCAATACAAGGGAAAATAACCATCAGATTGAACAAGTTGGAAGGGAGCTCCGCGAGTTAATGCCTTTTGTCAAGCAGCCACTGCAAGCAGACAAAAAAGACAAACAAAAGGATGTGACGGCACATGCCACAAATTAAAATTTTCGATACAACGCTGAGGGACGGTGAGCAATCACCCGGTGTCAACTTGAACAAACAGGAAAAACTGGAAATCGCCAAGCAGCTGGAACGCTGGGGCGTGGACCGGATGGAAGCAGGATTCCCTGCTTCCTCCAAGGGTGACTTTGAGGCAGTGAAAGAAATTGCAAAAACCATCAAAAACACGTCTGTCACAGGGCTGGCAAGGACCGTCAAGTCAGATATCGATACAGCGTGGGAGGCCCTTAAATACGCTGAAGAACCGCGGCTGCATCTGTTTTTGGCAACATCGCCGATTCACATGACCTATAAATTAAAACAGACACCGGAACAGGTGATGGAGAACGCCGTCAGCATGGTCCGTTATGCACGGGAGAAATTTCCGCAAGTCGAGTGGTCGGCAGAAGACGCGTCCCGATCAGACTTGACCTTTTTGACCCAGATCATTGAGAAAGTGATTGACGCAGGGGCAACAGTCATCAATCTGCCGGACACAGTCGGCTACACAACCCCGGCTGAATATGGTGCCATGTTCCGTTACATTCGGGAGAACGTTCCGAATATCGATCAGGTTGAGCTTTCCTGCCACTGCCATAATGATTTGGGATTGGCCGTTGCCAACTCGATCGCTGCTGTGGAAAATGGTGTGACTCAAGTGGAAGGCACAATCAACGGCATCGGAGAGCGTGCCGGCAACGCATCACTCGAGGAGGTGGCCGTCGC
>Ga0079226_10002002_pt1 | contig 15639 bp, 14 predicted proteins | sample Poulit2014_FD_76345 | JGI IMG/M metagenome (GOLD analysis project Ga0079226, IMG submission 76345) | Agricultural soil microbial communities from Georgia to study Nitrogen management - Poultry litter 2014 | ecosystem: Environmental > Terrestrial > Soil > Agricultural land | place: USA: Georgia...
AGCGGATACAAACTGGTTTTCCCTTAGTCGCCGACACCATGCGGTGGTTTATTGACCTCTACATCTCCGGCGACGCGGATCGTTCGGATGTCAGATTGTCCCCGCTTGTTGCAGACCTGTCGGAAAACCTGCCACCGACTTTCATCTTGACGGTAGATAACGATCCACTGGCCGATGATGGGGCGCAATATGCACGGAAACTGAGCGCTGCGGGGGTGTCTGTCCGGTACGAGCATCTCGCGGGTTATGCTCACGGACTGTTTACCTCCGCCGGCGTTATTCCAGCAGGTGCGCGTTACCTAGAGAAAGTCGCCGAATATATTCTGGAACATTACAAGCTCGGAGCGCACGATGGTACGAGTTGAGCGGCCTGTTATGGCGATAACCGGCGGCGCTTCAGGAATTGGCTACGCAACCGCGACACAGTGGATCAAAACTGGTGGTGCAGTCGTTCTAATGGATCGTGATGCCATCGGACTCGACGCCGCGGTCAAGGTACTAGGGCAGTACTCGAGAGCCATCGTCACCGATGTCACCAGTAGCGAATCGGTGGATGCCGCATTCGACTCGATTGCTGATATTGAAACGCGACTTGACGCGGTAGTTGCCTGTGCCGGCAATACTGGACCTGGACCGTCTGCGTTGGTTTCCGATAAGCAGTTCCAAAGGGTGACAGAAGTGCACCTTGCCGGAACATTTCGTACTTTGCGCACTGCTCACGGATTACTAAAGAAAGCTGAAGCTGGCGGCAGCATCGTGACAATCTCATTCGTTGCAGGACGCGTTGGCATGCCGCAACGCGCGAGCTATAACGCTGTGAAACATGGCATCGAAGGCCTGACAAAATCGTTGGCTGTCGAGTGGGCTATGGACGGGATTCGGGTGAACTCAGTTGCTCCGGGCTATGTTTGGACTCCCTTGAATCAGAAACTCGAAAGTAACGGGCAGATCGATACATCGACCATTAGTGCCCGCATCCCTGTGGGCCGTTGGGCAATACCTGAAGAAATCGCTAAGCCCATCATTTTCCTGTCGAGCACAGCGGCTTCATACATTAACGGTCATACCCTCTACGTCGACGGTGGCATGACGATTGCCGGTGACTGGTATCCAGCAAAGGAAGACGCGAATGTTCCCAATATTCTCTGAAACGGCCTTTCAGGACAAGATCGTGCTCATTACTGGTGCTGCCGGTGGCATTGGAAGCGAATGCGCACGGCTCTTCTTGACGGGTGGCGCACACGTGATCCTCTCAGACCTTAATCGTGACACACTCGAACAACAGAATAACGACGTTGACCCTTCAATGGTCACTATTGTCCCCGGCAACCTCACAGCAGCCGGCCCCAGAGCCCATCTCGTGCAGAAAATACGTGAGCTCGGAGGGGTTGACCATGTCATTCTGGCCGCTGGCATCTACACAGAGGTTGCCGTCAAAGAGATGGAGGCCCAGCAATTCGATCTCACCATGGACGTCAACCTCCGGTCTGTCTTTCAACTTGTTAGAGAGCTTATCCCCGATATACAGGACCGAGGATCGATCGTTACCTTTAGCTCGGTTGCCGGTCAACGAGGTTCGAAGCATCACGCGCACTACGCTGCCTCGAAAGCTGCACTCGTGGCGTTCGGTCGGAGTCTCGCGTGGGAACTCGGGGAACGAGGCATACGTGTGAATGCGGTAGCACCAGGCATCATTGCCACGAAAATGACAACGGACCTCGTGGCCAAGACCGGTACGAACTTGCTCCAAAATACGCCGCTACAACGCTTTGGCGAAGCAACCGAAGTCGCGCAGGCCGTTACTTTCCTTGCTTCTGATGCGGCTTCGTACATTACGGGTGCCGCTCTTGACGTCAACGGTGGGCTCCATATGAGTTAGAGGTGGAAGCCTTAACCTTCCGTGGCCTCGCCGGTCCGGTGGGTCTGCTACTAACTTCGGTGAGTCCTGGGCGTCATTCGATCTATAGAACAGGCGTTCTCAGGCCTTAACAGGACGTAGGACGCAAGCACGCATTCTTGCGTAGCTGATTCGAAGAGACTCATGTCCCTTGCGTCGAACGGGCGACCGCAACCTCAGACGCAACATAACGATGCAGATTAAGTACTAGAAAATATAGACATATATGTATGACTGTGGTTTACTTCTCACATTGGAAAGAATATGCAGTGCATCACATCTGCTTACCCGGCTTGGAGGGCTGAAATGAAAAAAACTAGATTCATGGGCGGGATCGCGACGCTGGCCGCCGTGGCACTGAGTCTGACGGCATGTGGCGGAGGCGGCCTTGATAACGCCGAAGGCAGCGAAAGTGAGGGGGCTGGAAACGCCGGCGGCCCGAGCGTTCCGGTGGGCGCATCGAAAGAAGAGTTTATTGCGGCATTCGAAGATGTCGAGCCCATCGAGCTGGATTTCCAGATGGCAAGTTCCGACCCGATGGGCTTCACTGGCAAACGTGACCAGGCGTGGGCGGAATACATCGAAGAGTATTCAGGCGGCAAAATCACCATCAACGTTCACCCTGTTGGCACGATCGCTGCGCCGACCGATGTTCCACAGGCGTTGGAGGATGGCCGTCTTGATATCGCCAACTACTTCGGTACGTACGAGCCGGCGGCCATGGGGGCATTCGTTGATCTCACGAAATCTCTCGTTCAGCAGCCAAGCAGCCCTCTTGTCGGTGAATTAGTCACGCAGGCCGTGCTGCTGGATGTCGGTTTCCAAACTCCAGAGGTCATCGCCAACTACGAAGATCGCGGCATGCACGTACTGCACCCTGGCGTTCCTTCGGGGAATACCACAATGATGTGTGTTGAGGATAAGCAGTCTGCGTCAGACTGGCAGGGCAAGCAGGTGCGTGGTAACGCGCAGGCACACGAAGTCCAGGTGGCGGCACTCGGTGGCACCCTGACCAGCGTTGAGCTCGCTGAGGGCTATGAAGCGCTCGAGCGTGGCGTCTTGGATTGCTCATTGAATGCGACGGGTACCGGTGTGAATGTTGGCTGGGTAGAGGTTGCGCCATTCATTAAGCTCCCACGTGAAGCATCGTTTGCCCCTGGTCCGGGCAGTATGGTTGTTGGTTCTGTGTGGGAAGACTTGCCATTAGCCGCTCAGCAGCTGATGTTTGACGCCCTGGAAGGCTACATCAGCGGCGAGCACTTCAACGCTGTTACAAGTGTTGCTATCGCTGGTGAAGCCACCCAGGAAAATGGGGGAAGCCTCGAATATCTTGACGAAGAGTCAGAAGCAGCTCTCGTGGAGGCCAATGAGGGCATTCTGGAAGAGGTCGAAAACTCGACAAATTTGGATGGCGTCGAGCTGAATAAGAAGGTTGCGGCCTCTGTTGAAAAGTGGACTGCGATCGCAGAAGAGCTTGGTTATGAGGAAACCGGCGAAGCGGTCGACTTTGCTGATTGGTATGAAGGCTCGCTCGACTTCGAGGATCAAGAATACCTTCGTCCTTTCGCCGAGCGTATCTATGAGGAGGTCATCGTTCCGGTCCGTCCGGGCGAGTAAATTCCGACAAACCGTTGTTGGGGGGATTGGTCGTCCTGTTTCGTGTCTCACTGAGCGAACTGAGGTGGTGTCCTGAGGGCCCCTGTGCATCGAGATGAAAGCTCTTTTCGAGCGCGACGCAACAATCTAGACAAACATGTATATATTGTGATTGAATGAACATATTCAAGAAAACCGTGAGGTAGCTCGCATCTGGGCGACTACTGCAAAACATAACTCGGAGGATCTCATGAGCACAGACAACCTGCACTTTGGTATTTTTCTACTGACTAACGTTCCTGACTGGAGCACTGAACACGAAGCCGTCCATAAGGGTCTTGAGCAAATCAACCTGGCTGACAAGCTTGGCTTCGAAGAAGCCTGGGTAGCTGAGCACAACGCTCGCCAGTACGGCATCATTTCTTCGACCCAGGTCATGCTGGCCGCCGCAGCTGGCACCACCAAGAACATTCGCCTGGGCACCGGTGTGACCCGTCTGCCGATGAACCACCCGCTGAAAACCGCAGAAGACTTCTCCTTGGTGGACGTTATCAGTAACGGCCGCCTGAACTTCGGTATCGGTAAAGCTTACGACCTGCTTGAGTTCCAGTCGTACGACATCAACCCTGAAGAGCGCGACGAACGCTACCAGGAAGCCTTCGAAATCATTATGGAAGGCTGGACCAAGGGCAAGATCAGTTACAAAGGCAAGCACTACTCCGTGCCAGGAGCTGGCGATCAGGCTGATGAAATTTCACTCATGCCGATGCCAATTCAGAAGCCACACCCACCGGTATTCATTATGGTTTCCCAGACGGAAGAATCGTTGCGTTACGCAGCACGTGAAGGCTTTGCCTTCGTTCTCGGCCAGATGCCCACTTGGGATCAGATGGCCCACCTCGTCAATGTGTACCGGGAAGAAGCTCGCGAAGCAGGTTACAGCTACGATGCAATCGACGAAAATATTGCACGCTCCTCGCAGCTCAAGGCCATCCACGTTTCCGATGACCGCGAAACCGCTAAGAAAGAATACGAAAAGGGCCTGATGTGGTACCTGTCGATCCTGAGCAACCGTGCAAAAGTCGGCCTGGGCCTGACCGAACTGTCCTTCCAGGATTACCTCGACAAGGGCGCCATCATCCTGGGCTCCTCGGACGACGTCGCCCAGCAGCTCGAAGACTACAAGAAGGTCACCGGCATCGGCGGTCTGGTCGGTTGGTTTGATGCCGGTAGCCAGCCGCAGGATCAGGTCCTGCGCTCCATGACCAAGTTCGCCGAAGAAGTCCGTCCGCAGCTGACCGCACGCAGCGCACAGCTGACCGCAGGCAAATAAGTACTCGTCTCCAAGGAGGACCGAGGCAACATGACACTTGAACTTACTGAAGACGAGCAGTACTACGAGGAAATCGTTGACGGCCTGCTAACCTTCATCGAAAAGGGCGTTGTCCCAATCGAAGAAGAACACAAAGCGTTCCTCGCAGATGAAAATAACATCTTCGATGAAAGCGGGTTGATGACGGAAGAATACCGTGAAATCAACCGCAAAGTACGCGAACTGTCTGCCGAGGCGGGCTTCTACTCCCTGTACGGTGCAGAATCGCTCGGCGGGGGAGACCTGCCAGCCAGCGGTATTATCCGCGTGGAAGAAGCACTACACCACAAATATGCGCCGAACCGCAGCATCATCCATGAATCCGTCATCCCATCGCCGTTCACTAATGGCCTGAGCCCACTGTTGCTCAAACTCAAGGATGAAATTCTGGAACCTCGCATTGACGCAATTCGTGACGGTACCGCCACGTTGTGCTTCGCGTTATCCGAACCCGACGCAGGATCTGACGTCTACAACTTGCGTACTCGCGCCACTCCGACTGAAGACGGTTGGGTCATCAACGGGCAGAAACAATGGATCTCGAATGCGGCACACGCGTCCCACGCTTTCGTCTTCGCGATCACCGATCCTGAGGCCGTGAAAGAACGCCGCGGTGGCATCACGTGTTTCTTCGTGGACACCACCGACGAAGGCTTCTCTGTCGACTCAGGCATCCCGCTGATGGGGAGCCGCGGTTCCAACGCGACGATCATTTCGCTGACTGATTTGAAGGTCACTCGCGATCAGATTGTCGGCGAAGAAGGTCGCGGTCTGAGCCTTGCACTGGGAGGCATCAGTCGTGGACGTTTGACAATGTCAGCCAAGTGCATTGGTCTGGCTCGTTGGGCACTCGATCAAGCCCTCGAGTACGCGAACACCCGGAAGACCTTCGGCCGCACCATCGGATCACACCAGATGATCCAAGCCAAACTGGCCGAAATGGCACGAGATATCTACCTCTGCAAGTCAGCCGTAGAACGCACCGCAGCCATGGTCGATGCCGGCGAAGACGCCATCAAAGAGACTTCAATCGTCAAAATGGCGTGTACCGAAATGGTTGGCCGCGTCCTCGACGAGGCCATCCAGATCCACGGTGGTCTGGGGCTCACCAACGAGCTCGCTCTGGAAGCCGGTTACCGCTATGCGCGTATGCTGCGCATCCCTGATGGTACATCCGAAATTCAACGTCGTACAGTGGCCAAACAGCTACTGTCTGGCAATACGAAGCTGTGAGCATCATGAGTGAATCCCTAGTGATGGTCAAACAGGACGGGGCCGTGCGAACCCTCGTCCTCAACCGACCAGAGGCGCGCAACGCTTTGAGTCGAGAACTTCGTGCCGAACTGCGCGACGCACTCTTCGACGCAGACGCTGATGACGCCACTCGCTGCATCGTCTTGACAGGTGCTGGAAAAGCTTTCAGCGCCGGCGGCGATGTCAAAGGGATGGGGAAAAATACCCCATCCCGCGGGGCGGCGCGCATCTCGCTCGGTCGCGAATTGATCGAACTCATTCGCGGACTCAAGAAACCAACCATCGCTGCTGTCGAAGGCCATGCGGTTGGCGCTGGTTTTGGTCTCGCGCTAGCAACGGACATCATCGTCGCGTCCGAAACGGCGAAGTTCCAGTTTGGTTTCATCAAAAGGGGACTCGCCCCGGACAGCGCGGTACCTCACCTGCTGTCGCAGCAAATTGGGAACCGAGCCACGATGTTCTTCGCCATGACCGGCGAAATCATTACCGGCGCGAAAGCCGCCGAACTCGGTATTGCCGCACAGGTCTTTGCCGAAGACGAATTCGAAGCCGGGGTTTGTGAGCTCGCACAGCGGCTCGCGGCGGGTCCAACCGCGGCCATGTTTGCTACGCGCAAGGTTGTGCATGCAGCTCATAACCAAACACTCGCGCAGGCTTGGGAATTCGAATCGTTCGCATCTGCTGTCACCTCGACAACAGACGATCACAAACACTCTGTGGCAGCGTTCAAATCGAAGAGCCCAGTGAATTTTACAGGAGAATAATCGTGACTGATCTGGTAACCATTGAGCGCGACGTAGAGAAGAAATATGCGCTCGTGTCGATGAATCGGCCAGAAAAGCTCAACGCATTCAACGGCGAATTGCTTGATGCTTTAATGTGCGCACTGCGACAGTTGGCTGACGACGACGAAATCTCGGCTGTCATCCTGACCGGTGGGGAGAAAAGCTTCAGCACAGGTTACGACATTGGTGGCGGCTATGCAGCACCTGTAACCGCCTATCAAGACTGGCGGAACCTGCAAGAAAAGATCGACTTGTGGGAAGAAGTATTCCGCTACCCGAAACCACTCATTGCAGCGGTTGAAGGACACTGTCTCGGTGGCGCAACCATGTTGGTCGCATGCTGTGATCTTGTCATTGTTGGTGAAGACGCAAACATCGGATGGCCGTCTATCCCACTTGGGGGTGGCTTACTGAGCCCTGTGTCGCTGTGGCACATCGGTATGCGTAAGGCCAAGGAGCTTTCCTTTATCGCTGGCAACGGCATGTCGGGCGTCGAAGCTCACGATCTAGGCTGGGCTAATAAAGCGGTTCCTAACGGTACCGTAGTCGATGAAGCTCGCACCATGGCAACCCGGGTGGGCAAGACGCCACTCGACCTGCTGTACCTCAAGAAACAAGCGCTCAACCGCGTTCACGAGCGTCAAGGATTCGTAGAATCCTTGCGTGCCGGCGCGGAATGGGATGCTATTTCGCACGCCGCGTCGTCGATTGATGACGTCAAAGGCCTCATCAAAGAAAAGGGTTTCCGCGGCGCTATCTCACACTTTACTGCACAGTAACGGTTTCAAGTGATGAGCAGTACAGAACAATAACTACCGCTGCTCGGATATGCCTCTATAGCCAGGGCATGTCCGAGCAGCGACTCATACGTTGAGTGATCTGATGTCAGGAGAGGTGGCATGATTCCAACGCTGACCGGCCAACTGAAAGCCGGTGACTTGGGTGCAACGCTAATGCACGAACATATCTTTGTGCTCAATGCAGAGCTTGTCGTTAACTATCCCAACCGGCTTGACTCAGACCAACTTATAGAACGTGCTGTTTCATACCTCCAAGAGGTCAAGGATAGCGGCATTGACACCATCGTTGATCTCACCGTCATGGGCACTGGACGCAATATCCCGTTGGTCCAACGCGTTGCTGAACGTACCGACATCAATATTATTGTGGCCACCGGATGGTACACCTACCATGATGCACCAAACTTCATCATGCTCAACGGCCCCGGACGACTCCTCGGCGGCGAAGACATTTTCGCTCAAATGCTGATCGATGACATCCGTGAAGGCATCGGGGGCACGGGGATCAAAGCCGGCGCCCTGAAATTTGCGACCGATCATTACGGCATGACCGATGGTGTTCGCTACATCATGCAGGGCGTAGTCGATGCCCACCTTGAAACAGGAACCCCGATCTTCACCCATTCGGACCCTTCCCAAGAAAATGGGCTCGACCAGCAGGACTACCTGGAACAACGTGGCGTCGATCTAACGCGGGTTGTGATCGGACACTCCGGCGACACAGCAGACATCAACTACTTGCGAAAAATTGCTGACCGGGGATCTATGCTCGGAATGGACCGTTTCGGTTTGGAATCTAAATTGCCGTATGAACAACGGATCGAAACCGTTGTTGAAATGTGCCGCCTGGGTTACGCCCCCCAAATGGTCCTGGCAACCGATTCATCGGCCTACAGTATGAATTTCCCGGATGCTGCCCGCGAGGCGCGCCTTCCGAAGTGGAACGCCAAAGAGATAATGAATTCCGTTGTTCCAGATTTGAAAGCATGTGGTGTGTCCGACGACGACATACACACCATGATGAAAGACAATGCAGTAAAAATTCTCGACGCAGTGAGCGCAAGGAGTGGAAACCATGACTAAGATTGATCCGTTTGAATTTCGACGTGTAATGGGAACATTCCCGACCGGCGTCGTCATCGTTACTGCCATGGATCCTTCGGGTGAAGCGCTTGCCATGACGGTTGGGTCATTCGTGTCCGTCTCTCTCGAGCCGCCATTGGCAGGCTTCCTCCCCACGAAGACTTCCTCGTCCTGGGCCGCAATTCAAAAGAGCGGTGCAACACACTTCGGCGTGAACTTCTTGGGCAACCACCAAGAGGACGTGTGCCGGGCAGTCGCAAGCCGCAAGACGAATAAGCTTGACGGTTTCGAATGGACCCTGTCAGAAAACGGCAGCCCAGTCCTCAAAGACGCCATCTCTTTCCTGGACTGCGAATTCCATTCGATTTCCGATGCCGGCGACCACGATTGGGTCATGGGCGAGGTCCTTGACCTCTATACCATTAACACCAACCTGCCGTTGTTGTTCTATCGTGGCGGTTATGGTTCTTTTGAACCAAAATCCATGGTCGCTAACACTGAAATCTCAGCCGAAACCCTGCATCAGTTAGACTTCGTGCGTCCACTCATGGAAGGACTTGCAGCCGAACTGGCCACCCAAGTCAGTGTGATGGCCCGCGTCGACGATGAGCTCATCAACGTCGGCGCCGCAGGTCGGCCACGACGCCGCAAATCATCATCACGTGTCGGTATTCACGTGCCATTCATGCCACCAATCGGTGGCGTCTTCGCGGCTTTCGGTGGACCGGAGGCTGAAAAGGCATGGTTCTCAAACATGCACGAAGAAGCCGATAAGAGCGTCATCGAGCAGTTCGAAACCGGCCTACGCAATGTTCGCGAACGCGGCTATGCATCAGGCATTGGCCACGCAGAAGGTGAAGCCATCGAACTGACCGCGCACGATGCGTTCACTTCGAACGATCCTGAAGAACGCGCCAAACTCGTCAGCACCGTAAACGCTGCCGCACCGACCTTCAACATGGTCGACGTCGAAGATGATAAAGAATACGAATTCCACTCGGCCACTGCCCCGATTTTCGACAAAGACGGTGTCTGTATCTTCAGCATGACAGTCTGGGGACCAGATGGTTACTCCTCCGGATCAGACGTCCGTGCAACGATTCAACGACTCACCCGAACCGCAGACGCTGCCAGCCAGCAGCTGCGGTTTCGCGGCGCCTAACTCGGCGCTAGGACAGAAAGAATAGTAGTATGCTCGATTCATTTTCCGATCTCGTAGTGCTTGAACTAGCGCACATCTATAACGGCCCCTACTGCGGTCTGCTCTTCGCTCACCTAGGTGCGGAGGTCATCAAAGTAGAACCCCCAACGGGTGAACGGTTGCGCACTCGAGCACCCGGGGACCAGGATCCACATGAATTTGTCATGCTGAACTCCAACAAGAAGAGCGTGACCTTTGACCTGAAGAGCGATGAAGGCCGTGAAGGCTTCCTTAAGCTAGTTGAGCAGGCCGACGTCGTCATTGAGAACTATGGTCCCGGCACGCTGGAGCGTCTTGGCATTTCTCCAGAGACTATGCTCGAAAGAAATCCACGCGTTATTGTCGCATCAGGTAAGGGATACGGCTCGACGGGACCGTATGCCAACATGCCGGCCATGGACCTCACCGTTCAAGCGATGTCAGGAGCAATCTCCACCTCCGGGTTCCCCGATGGCCCTCCGGTCAAAGCAGGCCCGGCCTTCACCGACTTTTCTGGTGCCATCCACCTCTTTGGTGCTGCTGCAGCAGCACTGTACCATCGCGAAAAAACCGGTGAAGGCCAAATCGTGGAAGTCTCGATGCACGACACGATTTACCCGATGCTCACGTCAGCACTGAGTGTTTTACACAATAATCCAGAATCAACCCTGCCGGAGCGGACAGGAAATCAACACTCAGGCCTCAACATGGCGCCTTATAACGTCTATGAAGCCGCCGACGGGTGGATTGCAATCATTTGTGCATCAGACAAACACTGGCTGCGCTTGATTGACGCGTTGGGCGTGGGCCACTACGCTGATGATCCTCGTTTCGCCAATCCAGTCATCCGTGCCGAACACATGGAATTAGTTGACAATATTGTCACCGAGGCGACGTCGAAGCTGACCCGCGAAGAGATTTCTGAGCGTATGGCAGCCGCAGGCGTACCATACGCTCCCGTGAAAACCCTGCGTGAAGTGGACCAGGACCCGCACCTTATCGAACGTGGCATGATCCGATACATTGAGCATCCAGAAAACGGTCGGGTTCCCGTGGTGGGTAATCCATTGCGTATGTCGGCTGCATCCGGGGAACAAACGGATCTGAAACCCGCTCCTAAGGTTGGGGCTGATCAGCAAGAAGTGCTTGGTCGCTTTCTATCCATGAGACCAGAGGAATCGCAATCAGTTCGGTAGCACTTAGGGTCTTTGCAGATGCTAAGACCTTTCTTGGCTAAAGTACTGGTTTTCCACTAACCAGCGGAAGAGAATAATAGACATGGGACAGTTGACAGAGAGCCAGACTCGCAGACAAACAGCGAATCGTGAGGAAGATCTCAACGCATTTACCGATGCTGTGTTGCGCTGGACAAACGTTAAGGCTCGCGCAGAACCTATTTATCAGCGGGGAAAGCAGACACGCGAACAGCTAACCGCTGCGGCAAAAACAGCCTTTATTCGCATTGGGTACATCGACTGTTCGGTTGAAGATATTCTGCAGGAAGCCAACATTTCGCGAGGTACCTTCTATGCGCACTTCAGTAGTAAGAAGGCGATTTTCGGTGCGGTTGTGATTGAGCATATTAAAGAGCGAATTTCACGCACTGAAGTGACTGACGCAGGGGGTGCGGACTATCCTGACCGGGTTCGCTTGACGATTGAGCGCTTTCTGATGAATTACTCCAATACCCAGGATCTTTCACTCGTCATTGAGCAAGCCGCGAATTACGATCCTGAATTTCGCAAAGTTCGTATGGTGATCCGCGATATCTTTGCGCGGCGCATCGAGCGCGGCATACGGCGCCAGCAAAAAGCGGGACGTATAAGCGATGGCCTTGACGCTAGATTACATGCGCTCATGATTCTGTCGATGCTGACGAATATGGCTCAAGTGGAAATTGGCTGGCGGGGTAGCAGACCATCGAAACAGCTCATCGATTCAATGACCGACTTCTGGTGTAACGGACTCGATTTCTCTTAACCCGGTCCATTGTGCCTGGATGAAGCAAAGACTCTGCAAAATGTTGGCCCTAATGGCTTAGCTGCTTCCTCGGCAGCGAGCATTAGGGCCCAATTTATGGGCAGAGTAAACGTCGCAAGCTAGACTTATGTGCTTCTTTGGGTCTCGGAGAGTTCAGGAGCCTGTGGGATCCCTTTGGCGAGTTTTCGCGGTATTTTGCCGCGCAAAATTTAATGCGAGTTTATTCAGGTTTAAGTGGACAAAGCCGTAGCGCTAGTTGTAAGGTTAGTCACATCCGAATATGAACATGTATGTATGAAATGCCTCCTGGCCATGCCGCTTGATTCTGAGGCGCAAACAACTAGCGATATGAAAGAGGCAGTATGGTTTCTCAGACTGCTGTCGTTGTGACGGGTGGAGCAAGTGGACTTGGTGCGGCAGTTGCCCGCGAGTTTCACGAAGCTGGCCACCACGTCCATGTATTCGACATTGCATCATCGGCGTCTGACCTTGACGTTCCTCATACCTACCATCAGGTGGACGTCTGTGATGACGACAACGTTCGAGCAGCGTTCGATGCCATCTCTGCGACTGATCAGCGACTCGTCGGTATCGTCCACTGTGCAGGTATTGCCGCCTTTGGCCCGAAGAACCCCGGACGGCTTATCGATACAGCAAGCATCGAGGTAGAACAAAACTTCGATACCGTTCAACGTGTTATTTCCACGAACCTTATCGGCACGTTCTCAGTTGTTCGCCACGGTGCCGCGCTCATTGCCAAAGCTGGATTGCAGCCTGACGACGAGAATGGTTTCATTATCCTTACTTCGTCTGGTGCCGCGCTCGAAGGTAAAGCAGGCCAATCGGCATATTCTGCTTCTAAGGCGGCCATTATCGGCATGACTTTGCCCCTGGCCCGTGAATTTTCCGAACTTGGTATTCGCGTGGTTACGATCGCGCCGGGGCTTTTCGATACACCAATCCTTGCTGATACGCCGAAAATTGAACGCCATGTGCCATTCCCACAGCGCGTCGGGGATCCCGCAGAGTTCGCCAAATTGGCGCGCCATATTTCTGAGAATCAGTACATCAACGCGGATGTTATTCGGATCGACGGCGGTACTCGAGGCGAATTCCGCTCGCGGAGTCCTTTCGTACGTTGAGATCGAACCTACCGATAGCTGTCTGTATGAGCCCATCGTGTGGGCTGAGTTAGAAAGTTGAAACGTCTATGCATACAATAATCCGGCGGCTGGATATGGTCCTGGCTTGGATCGCTGGCCTAGGTATTTTATTCATGACCCTCCTAAGTCTGTCGAATGCCCTGGGCCGTACCTGGTTTGGTACTCCGATATATGGTGCCAACGAGATGGTCGCTACTTGGTTCCTGCCAACGCTCGTCTTGCTTGGTATTCCAAGCGCACAAGTGTGGAAAGAACATATCAATGTCACACTTGCTATTGAGACGCTGGGGCCACGAGGACTCGCCTGGTTGCGCATGATCGGGTACCTCCTGTCGGCGCTGTTGAGTGGCGCGTTTGCATGGTGGGGCATGGATCGTGCGCTATCTCAAATGGCTGTGGGAGAAACTGCTGGGATTACCTCGCTGCCGATCTGGCCGGCGTATTTCTTGGTTCCGTTTGGATTCACTATCGCAGCGATTATTTTTCTAGTTGATGCCCGGTTGGCCTTCAAAGATCCAGCTGAAGAGATCAACACCGCGACTGGTCTTCCTGTCACCGTAAGCGATAACTAAGCGGACTGAGGATTACATAATGAATGAAACAGCAACACAACTCGGAAATAAACGTGGCGGTCGACCCTCACGTTTAGGTGCGGCAACCGACACCGAGTTTAATCAGATCAGCACAGAATCGCGTCCCAAGGGTACTCCGATTCGCTTCTGGATCCTTGTGACTGTCAACCTCATATGTCTCGTTGGTTTGTTGACGAGTACAAGCTATTTAATGGCGGGTCTGTGGGCCATCGCACTGATGGTTACACTGATGCTGATTGGCATTTCAGTTGGTTTCGCACTATCGATTGCTAGCGTCATTGGCTTATATCATGTGAGCGGCTCTGAAGCGGCGGTGAACGTTCTCACGACCGCGCCCTTCACCGCTTCGAGTAGCTGGTCGATGTCGGTTCTGCCGATGTTTATCCTCATGGGTATTCTGCTGGGGCAATCGGGTATTACGCAGAAGCTCTATCGTGCGACTAACCAGTGGTTTGGCTGGCTCCCGGGTGGGCTTGCGATTGGTACGACGGCTGCGGGATCAGGCCTGGCATCGGTGAGTGGTTCTTCGATCGGTATGACTTATGCGCTTGGTCGTGCGGGCATCCCCGAAATGCTGAAATATGGCTACGACCGCCGGGTAGCTGTCGGATCTGTGCTGTCAGGTGGCCTGGGTGGTCAGCTAATCCCTCCGAGTATCGCGATGGTCGTCTACGCCGGTATCGCATCGGTGCCTGTCGGACCTCAGCTTTTGGCCGGTGTCGTTCCAGGTTTGGCCATCGGTTTCACCTACATGTTGCTATTTCTCGTCATGGGTATCGTCTTCCCGAAACTCATGGGCCGAGGGAAAGATAAAGACGTCGTGGAAAACGTGACGTGGGCAGACCGCTTTAAATCACTTGCAGGACTCTGGGGTCTGCCACTGATCATGATAGTGCTGTTCGGCGGATTGTTTACTGGGTACTTCACTCCAACTGAAGCTGGTGCAGCTGCTGCCTTCATGTCGATCGTTCTTGCCCTGTTCTACACTCGCAAGAACTCGCCACTCCAAAAGCTTGGCGGATCATTGGTAATGGCTGCGAAATCCACTGCAGGTATCTTCTTGATTCTTATCGGCGCCGAGATGCTGACTCGTTTGCTCGCCGTTACCGGCATTGCAGGTTACGCAACCGACGCAATTATGGCGATGGGTCTGTCGCGCTTCTGGTTCCTGATGGCACTGATTGTGTTGTACATCTTCATGGGTATGTTCTTCGATACGATCTCGATGATGCTGCTGACGATCCCACTACTCATACCGGCGCTAGCGGAATACGATATTAGCCTCGTTTGGTTTGGTGTATTCGTCGTGCTCCTCGCAGAAATCGGGATGATCACGCCACCGGTCGGTGTGCTGGCATATATCGTCTACAACCTCACAAAACGACCAGCGGTCAACCAGGGCGTCAAGATCACTCTGAATGATGTTTTCGTATCGATTCTGTGGTTTTTGCCGTTCGCATTCCTGTTCTTGATCTTAATGATCGTATGGCCCGAAATCGCCACATGGTTGCCTGATATCTCATCTGCAGGATAGCGTCAGCTACTCCTTGGGTATGATCTCAAAGATCCCGTGTGCTTCTCGTCTTGAGACCGCGCACGGGATCTTTTTGCCGATCCCAACCCTCCACTATGGCGTGTTGGGCTGTGTATACGCTCGACTGCGCAGGAGACTGTGGATCCTCTGTGCATCGTACAAATGTGATGTTGGGGCCTGCTGCATGGATAGGTGACATTCGATCTGGCTAGCTGACCGCTGGTCTGGAAGGATGAACCTATGCCCACCCCTTTTCCCCAAGAGTTCCGCGAGGACGTTGTCCGAGTCGCGCTGAACCGTGACTCGGATGTCACGCTGGCCCAAATTGCCAAGGACTTTGGCATTCATGTTGGCACCCTAGATAAATGGTTGCGTCAAGCTCGCACCGATGCTGGCGAGCAA
>Ga0079226_10002003_pt1 | contig 15637 bp, 18 predicted proteins | sample Poulit2014_FD_76345 | JGI IMG/M metagenome (GOLD analysis project Ga0079226, IMG submission 76345) | Agricultural soil microbial communities from Georgia to study Nitrogen management - Poultry litter 2014 | ecosystem: Environmental > Terrestrial > Soil > Agricultural land | place: USA: Georgia...
GGAGGATATTGCCATGATGTTTGGACAATTCCATACACAAAAGGCAGCTCTTGGAGCAAAAGCCCTCAGACTTAATAAAGAAAAGGGCTGGTTAGTGCCTCCCCCTCTGCACCATAGTAAAGTTGACGATTAATAATCGCTAATTGGCTTAAACTGTTACAACTGCGGCTTAACTTCATTTGGAACCGGCTCAAGTTGTCACCATTTCCGCCCAAGTTCACAATTTCCCGGCCCAAGCTGTCACAATTGTCTGTCCGAAATTTTATTTTGCACAAAAAAGAGAGCAGACTACCAGTTAGTCTGTTCTCTTTCTTATCGGTTAAAAAATGGTCACCTGTTTATCAGCTAATAAGCCATATCTGAATCATGATAATACTTAAATTCCAGCAAATTATTGGCGGGGTCGATCAGGAAAAATGTCATATGTTCCTCCTGCTTTCCTTCAAACCGTACCATTGGCTTTTTAAAAAATGGCAAGCCCTGGCTTGTTGCAAATTCCAATGTCTGATCATATTCTTCTTTATCCAGAAACGTCACTCCAAAATGACGTGGGTACATTTTCGGCTCCTCATCGATACTTTCAGGACTTAAATGACATACCACCTGATCACCAAAGAAATCGAACGTTACCCGGTCACTATACTTTCTGGCAAGTTTACACCCTAAATTCTCATAAAACGCTACTGTTTCATCCAATTCCTTACAAGGTATGGCTAAATGAAACACCTTATTTGTTTTACGCATATTATGCCTCCTATTAATAAAGTGAAACTTCATTCAGTGGGGTGCTTTTTCCCACTGAATCAGGGGAACAAAGGCTAAGAACGCAACGTCCTGTTGCAACGCCTTTGTGACCTGCATCGTGCAGGCCCGAACAGAATCGGGGATAGCCGCCGTTATCTGGCGGGTTACTGACCATCAGATGCGGAAAAAATCAGAACATTACAGATAAAATGTATCTGAACGCAATCCTAAACGAAGCGTCTCCACTGAAATGACATCTGATAACGCGATATTGGCAAGGTTAACATCCGGGCCAACATGCTGAATGAAAAATGTTTGCATTTTTTTATTAGGCGCTTCAAAAATAAGTTTTTCAAATGGAATGCCTGAGTGAACAATCTGATCAAAAATATCTAATCGAATACCGCCATCTTCCCGGCACATGCCACTCGTACCACTTTCTCTCGCTTCGGTCATCACCTTTTCCGCTCCAGCTTCCAGGTCCTCCTGAATGTTGTCAACCCATTCAGTCGATTTCTGGCCATTGGACATGACTGTATCCTTGTTCCCCACTTCACTAAAGACGGTAAATTCACTTGAGAACACCTTGACAAAAGAAGCCTTTTCTTTATTCGAAATCGACATTGTTCCATTGGATATTTCGACATAGTTACATTTAAATTTTTGGCAGTAATCGTAATATTCCTCTACCTGATCCCGACTGAGAAACTTTTCGAACAATGTACCACCGAAGAAAAATTCAATCCCCTGCTCCCGCAAACAATCGATTTTTTGCTCCAAATAATGCGTTACAAGTGATGTGCCCCAGCCGAACTTAACAAAATCAATATAATCACTTGCACTTCGGATTGTATCCATAAACAAATTTAAGGGGGATCCATTATCAATTAAAATCGTTAATCCTTTTTCTCTCGGCTTCAGCTCCCTTTCCGGCAGAATCAATTCTGTCTCCATCATACATGACCCTCTCAATCATCGGTATTTCTGTATTCTTATTAACTTTCATGACAAAATCAGTATCCAGTTCTCTGATGCAATGATCAATATCTTCATGGATAAAGGCTGTATTGTCCTTGTCAAAAAATTTTTCGGCCGTCTGTGAATGCTTTATTCTTTCCTTCACCGCTTGACCCGAAATAGAATTGGCATTTTCCAATATACTTTTTATATACGCCGCACAAGCCAGATCATGGTCCCCGCTTGGGTGGGAAGCCATGATATGGACCGTTTTTTCTTTGTCATCGGCCATTTTTTCTCTGATAAATTCTGCTGTCCGTCTCGCATTCGTAAATCCTGTCACAAATACATGATTGGATGACAAACTGTTTAAAGCTGCCTGCACCCCGTTCGTTGTTTTCTGAACAAGTGTTTTCCCGTCAAGATTTTGTTGCTGGAGGTGATATGGTGAGTTGCCAAAATCGAACCCTTCAATCGCCAAACCATCTGTCTCCCCTGCCAAAAGATATTCCGGATTTCTTTTCTTTATTGAAAATGCCTGATTTGCTGTCTTCACAAGGTAAATACGACTGACACCTTGCCGGAAAGCGTAATGCGCGACGGTAAATGCCCGAATAACATCAATGACGATTGTAATATCAGCAGCCGCTGTTGGTGGTGTTCTGCCTTGATGGATTGAAATTTGCATGGCTTATTCTCCTCATTTTAAAATGTCATCATTGACAGGGTGGTTGGTTAACCGGGCACAGCTTACACACAGTATATTCGCCTAAGCGATATCCGTTACTTTCTTTTAAGAAAACCTGCCGAAATCTATGAGCCCGTTAATTTAACAATGACTGAGCCCATTGAATACATTGATTTAAGGCAAACACCCAGCCAGAAATTTTTGCAGTAAATTGGAGTGGAAACTATGGCAAAAAAATTAACCTTTGATAACTGGAATAACACGGCTCAAGAAAAGCTCAACAGTGAGTTAAGTGATTTTATGGATGTGATTAAGTGGGCTTTTCAGTCGTATGAGGACAAAATTATCTACGCCTGCAGCTTTGGTGCAGAGGGAATCGTTTTGATGGATCTCATTGCCAAAGTTAATCCGCGGGCAACGATCGTCTTTTTGGATACGGGGTTACACTTTAAAGAAACGTATTCGCTCATCGAAAAGGTAAAAGATCGCTATCCAAAACTTCATATAAAAATGGCTAAACCAGCCTTAACAGTCGAACAGCAGGCAATGGCATATGGCGATAAGTTGTGGGAACGTCAGCCAAATTTGTGCTGTCATATGCGAAAAATTGAACCCTTGCAGCAGGAGCTGAAAGGCGTGGATGCCTGGTTTTCCGGTCTAAGACGTGAACAATCGGTCTTTCGTAAAAATACCGAATATATTAACAAGGACAATAAGTTCAAACGTGTGAAAATTTGCCCGCTCATCCACTGGACATGGGACGATATTTGGACGTATATCGATATCAACCAGCTGCCTTATAACGAATTGCATGACCACAGCTATCCAAGTATCGGCTGTGAAATGTGTACATTGCCCGTTAAAAGCGGATTGGATGCACGATCAGGCAGATGGGCAAATTTTGAAAAGAAAGAGTGTGGACTGCACCAAGCATGAGCAGGAATTTTCATATTATAATTGCTGTCACTGATTATGATTGGTCAAAACCCTAAAAAAAGCATACCAATCATAAACTGGTATGCTTTTTAGCTTATTATATTTCGTTTAGCACCTATCATGAGAGACTGGAAGTCGATTCGGACCGAGCAGTCGAATTCAATATCTAATTGGCCCCCGAATTTATGCTTCCGATCTTTCAACATAGTCTCTTCTGTTTAATGCACTTATTCTATTTAGGCTGCAGCAAGTCCTTTCCACTCTGCCATCGCTCTGCCATAAATTTTTCCGACTCGCCTGTGTTACCGTTAATGTAAAACGTCTCATTGATTAACCCGCTCCGAACGGCGACTTTCCACAGCGGCAGATACGTCAGGGAAATGTCTCTAATCTCATGCCTCGGCTTTTTCAAAATATACGAGCGGTTAATTTGCTTTTCCTGAACATTTTTTACATACCGTTCAGCATCAGCCTTGTCAGATATACGCATCTGGACGAGGCGGCTCTGATCAAGCTGCTGATTTCTAATCGGCGGTACCCGGGAAAATACCCCTCGATAACCTGATACAGCATCAACAAAAATCATATTTGGCTGTTTTCGAGGCGGAAATGGCGGCCGATCGGCAATAACCAGTGTTTTGGCAAGCCAGAATGGATGATAGACTAATTCACATCGCTTTACATGTTGTTGTAAATAATTTTCATCTATTGTACGATTCAGCCGAGCTTTAATGCCAGCTGCCTTATAAACATACTTATATAATTCATTTTGTGAAAAGGGTGGTTTATCCCCTATTAATGTTATAGACGCATCGGTCGTTTGCACGCGGCATCATCCTATCTGCTATTCCAAATGAGTATGGTAATGGTCCACCATTGCCTGCGTCTCTTTTGACGGTGGTTCGGTCATCAAGCTGACGACAATCATCAAAATCAATGAAACAGGTGCTCCGATAATTGGCTCGGCATTGGTTGGCAGCCATCCGCCAATGATTAGAATGAGGAAGACGAGGGCTCCGCCAAGCATCCCAGTCAATGCGCCCAACATGTTAGCACGCTTCCACCATATACCGAGAACGATTGGAAATCCGAAAGATGACAGCAGAAATCCGCCGACCCAGCCGACCATAATCGCAATCAGCCCTGGTGGATCGATCGCAATCATGATACCAACAATACTCGCAGCAATCATGACTACAAGCCCCAGCCCGGTCACGAATCGTTCGCTGGCTTTTGGATTGATATGTTCTTTATAAATATCATGCGCAATACCTGCTGAAATCGCCAGAAGCATGGCATCGGCAGACGACATAATCGCTGCCATCAGACCGGCAAGCATGACACCACCCAGAATCGCCGGAAGATACTGTTCAATGACCGAAACGAAAATCATATCCGTATTATCAAGTGTGTCTACGATTCCCATACTCGTTCCTGCAGCTGTAACAAAGAAACCAGCTATAAACAACGTTAAATAAAGCAGACAGGCCCACATGGCTGAACGGCGGGCTGTTTTCGCATCACGGGATGCAAAGTTACGCATGACCACCGATGGCGAAATGATCCCAAACCATAGAAACGCAATAAATAGCCCGAAGTAGGACATCCAAGGCTGTGTGATATCACCGAACGCCGGATCAACAGCCATCGCATCATTGATCAGTGAAACAACACCATTATGATCAACCATTATAAATAAAGCCAAAATAACAATTCCAATGAGCATGATGGCACCCTGAATCAGGTCTGTATAGGTAATCGCCCACATACCTCCGAGAGCTGCATAAAGCGTAAATCCCAAACCTAAAATAATAACAGCTGTCGTATAATCGATCCCCAGCACGTGCTGGCCAATCAGTCCGGAAGCTGTCAACTGCGGTACCATATAGAATGTCATACCAATGACGACAATGGCCGCCGACACAATCTGCACTGGTTTCCCAAACCGCTGATTAAAAAACTCTGGCAGCGTTTTCACACCTGACCTGCGAATTTGACCTGAAACCAGAAACATCGAAAACGGAAGTATCGCGATGACACCGAAAGCATATGTAAAAAAGTATGGCACACCCATCGCGACACCCGATCCGACTGCCCCCATCAGCGAACTGGAGCTGGCAACGGCCGCAAAAATGGCAAACGCCCCGACAAATGTATTAATACTCTGTCCGGCAGTAAAATAGTCATTTTCAGAGCTCCGTGCCCGTCTGTAAAAGTATATTCCCATGAGTGTCATAATAACCAAATATATAAAGAGAATGATTGATTCAGTTACTTGCATGCTTAAAATCCCCTCCTCTTGTAAAGCGTACTTGTTCAATCATGGCTGCTTTCGATTCTTTCAATCCAAACAGTATAAATAATGGCGAGCAGAAACCAGAATAAAAGCCCAAAAAACATCAGCCAGGCAACCAGTGAAATCCCAAGCATATAAATGTCTGTTGGCCACCAAATAAACACAACAGCTGCATAAATAACCAGGATAATGGTCAATATGAATCCCGGATCCTGAAATTTGGATCGTGATGCCAATATAATCACCCCTTTCATTTTTTGATTAAGTTACATCTTAAAATAAATCATAACAGCGAATTTTGTCGAAATCAAATAATTTGAAAAAACGTGACTATTATTAAAGATGACAATATACTCAGGAAAATGGTTTTAATAGATATGATCCTTGATTTAATTAATGGTAAATCTTCTCCCGTATACTTTAGATGACCTGGAAATCGAATGAACCCACCTACTTATTGTGGCGGGTTCTATTGGTTCATCCTTATTTTGAAAGCGTGACGCATTGTTTTACTGTGCTCCAAATAGGTAAATGATCATTCTTTAAGATATGGGTTAATGATGTCAATCAGATTCTGCAGTTCTTTCGATTGGCTATAATACATCTGTTTCGCAGTCTGATCGTCTGTTTGAATTGCGAAGCCTTCCATATCGGCCTGAATTTTCCGGAGCTGTGCTGCCAGTAACGGCTTTTGTTTCACTTGCTCGCGTTTATTCCCTTCATTATATAAATCAACATAAACATATCCCTTCGAATCAATTTGAGCGATAAACACATCCTTAAAATCCTCAGCCCCCTGCTTCATGACTTCACCAAGAAGCCATTCCTCAGAATAACCGAGATATTTTAAACGCTTTGATAATAAGACGCCATCAATGATAATCAATGATGGCGTATGTTCTGATGCCACCGGCAAATTAATATCTTTTGGTGTTAACGGATTATATTCTGTCTTCTTCATGACACTCATTTTGCCATTTGTCTCAAGGACCGCCGTCTCAACGTCAGACAATTTAAAGGCATTTTTTTGCCGCAATCCCATCATCAAATCGTCAAATGTTATATTCGCTTTCGATAAATTTCGTTCCAGAACATTACCATCTTTCATTAGCATGATTGGGCTTCCCTCAACCAGTTTCCGGAACTTCATAGAGTTGATTGCACCCCTCGCAATAAGGATTGTCAAGATAGTAAATAATGTTATGCCTATGACTCCATCAATAGGCTGTAATGTCGCGTCAATAGCCAGTGATGCAGCCATATTTCCAATTGTAATACCTGAAATATAATCAAAAAACGTCAGCTGGGCGATTTGTTTTTTACCGAGAATTCTAGCCATTAATAAGATAAAAAAGAAAGCAAATAATGATCGAACAACGATGACCATATATTCCGGCATATGCATCCTCCATTTGAAAACACTCATTCATAGCTTCTCTTATTGTGGTTAAGTTAGGAAAAAAGATACTCAGGAGGACTGTATATGAAGAATTCGAAATTAGTGATGACTTTTATATGTATACTTATCCTATTCGGATGCTCAACCGAAACCATTCAACAATTACCCATTTCCCAGTCAGCAGCAGATATTAAAAGCCTGGTAAACCAGTCACAATGGGAACAGGCGAAACAGGAGGCCAGGCAAATTAAAGACTTATATAACGAGAATAAATGGAAATATCAGCTGATCGGTGATGAAACAGAATATAGCAAGCTGGATGAAGCAATTACCAAACTGCACGTTTCTATAGACGAAAACGATACAAAAGAGACTAAGTTAAACATTGCTGCCATCGAACACTACATTGAAGCGCTATATTTTAAATAATGGCAGAAAAAGATGATGGAAAAGTATTCCTTTCATAAAATCTGCTGTAAACGCGAAAATAAGTTATGAATGGAGGGATTATGTAGTGTATAAAAAGAAACGCAAGGAACAAGATCACGATGAGGTCACCGCGCCGGGGATAGATCCCGATGATTCTTTTGGAGAAAAAGCTTCTGAAGCCGATATTGAAAAAGGTGAATATACAAGAGTTACAAGGCTCAAATATGAAGCGTATGAACCAAGTGAAGAGGATTGATATTTTCCCGAAAATACATGCGAAAGAAGGACTTGAATGACTATTCCAGAATTGCTGCTTCGACTGGTATTAGCTTTCCTCGTCTTATTTACCATGGCAAGAATTATGGGAAGAAAAGAAATCAGTCAGATGACATTTTTCAATTTTGTCTCCGCCATCGCGATCGGCTCCCTTTCAGCAAACTTTGCACTCAGTCAGGATGTCAGTATACGGAACGGGGTTATTGCTATCATCGCATGGACCATATTTACACTTTTAATGGGCTTCATGGATATTAAGTCCAATAATATCCGGAAAGTAACGACCGGACAGCCCCTGATCGTTGTTAAAAATGGCAGGATCATGGAAAATTCGCTCCGTAAAGCCCGGCTGGATATCGATTCCCTGAGGGCTTTACTGCGGCAGAAAAATGTCTTTGCCATATCTGACGTGGACTATGCCATTTTTGAGACGAGCGGCAAACTCTCAGTGCTCAAAAAGGAACTAAAACAATCCGTTACGAAGCTTGATATGAATGTTGCAGGGACCACAACAAATGTTTACCCAATCGCCACCAAAGTTATTGTGGATGGTGTTGTTAACACGAACAATCTATCGGCGTTAAATCTCGATATGAACTGGCTCGAACAGCAGGTTAACCAGGCCGGGGTAAAAACCTTTTCACAGATTTTTTATGCAGAAGTGCAGCCCGATGGTACACTCTACATCGACAAAAAAGATGATGCCATGCCATAAACTGTCAAATTTATTTTCCACAGCTGTTTTGTGCGGCGTATGAGCAACTATTTTTAAGGGTTGTCAATGAATTGGCGGTGTCGTCAGCAGCCCCAGTTTAAAGCTCTATCAGCGAACCACAGTGTTTTATCAGCAAATTCAGTTCATTGATCAGCATTTGTACGTTGTGATTCACTTTCCTTGTCATGTTGACAAAAAAGCGAATCATCGTGTGGATGTTTTTCACTTTCCATCTGGACTGTCACATGGCCGATATTTTTATGCTCCAATTCATGCTCAATGGTTCTCAGCAGCTGCTGGCTTTCATATACAGATAAACTGCCGTCCACCACCGCATGACAGGACAGGGCATTTTGCCCGCTTGTGATACTCCATACATGCAGGTCATGAATGGCGATAATTTCCGGAGTATTTTCGATCGTATTAATAATGTCATCCAGTTCAACGTTTTTAGGTGTACCTTCCATCAAGACGTGAACAGCGTCTTTGGTCACACGCCATCCACTGACTAATACAAGTGTTGCAACAATGACACTTGCCAGTGGATCAGCCCAGCCCCAGCCGAAAAACATAATCAAGAGTGCAGCGGCGACAGCACCGACGGATCCCAGCAAATCACCGAGAACATGGAGGAAAGCCGCCCGCAAATTCAGATTTTCTTCCGTATCGCCACGCATTAAGACCCAGGCAACCACAATATTGACAATTAAGCCAATGGAAGCGATCACCAGCATACCTGTTGAGGCCACTTCGGGTGGTGCCATAAACCGGTGATAAGCTTCATAAAAAATATACAAGGCAATAACGATCAGCGTAACACCATTGAAAACAGCCGCCAAAATTTCAAACCGTTTATAACCATATGTTTTTTGGTAGCTGGCCAATTTTTCCCCAATTTTAAAAGCCATAAGGCCAACACCAAGTGAAACGGCATCACTCAACATATGCCCTGCATCTGACAATAACGCCAGACTGTTAGTCAAAAAACCACCAATGACCTCGATAATCATATAGGCTGTAATAATGATAAAACTAATCATTAATGCTTTTTTGTTTGCACCATGTGTATGGTCATGACTGTGGTTGTGTGCCAATTGAATGCCTCCCAATCAAGTTCTGTTTATTTTACGTTTGGAAAGGAATTAACTGTGATAAGCATGATCGATTGTTTGTTTCAATAAATTGATGACATGCTCATCATCATGTGAATAATACAATGTTGTCCCTTCCCTGCGATATTTCACCAACCGCAAATTTTTCAGGAACCGTAATTGATGTGATACGGTTGATTGCCTGAGGTGAAGGGTTTCTGCTATTTGATTGACCGAATACTCATTTTGAAAAAGCAAATGAAGAATTCGAATCCTGGTCGGGTCCCCTAATGCCTTAAATGTTTGTGATACAACAAACAGCGTTTCTTCGTCCAAGTCTTCGTATGGATCATTCTCCGGATTTTCATGGTATTCATCCATTACAATTCCCTCACTTTTAATTTTAAATTCTCTTAGTATCACGCATTTTTGTTATATGTGTTTATATTAGCATATGTTCATATTATAAAAATGTTAATGGGTGCTGTCAACTATCCAGATAAGAAAAGATATCGTGAACAAAAAAATCTCCCCTTAACGGTAAACGTGTCAAAATACCGCAGGAGGATATGCCTTAATATTTCCGGTAAGCTGTCACCGACCAACACCAGCAAAGGAGCCAAATGGCAATGGTTATAAGTGCTGTAACTCCCCATACCAACACAGGAGCTTGGTCCATCCACATGATTGTCTGGTCAGTTATTTTGTTGGTAAATTCAAATTGACCTACAACAATCAGCAACAATAAAAAGAAATAGAACAAACTGCCGCTGCCCCAGCGGAAGAAACAACCCAACTGAACGGCCAAAGCGCTGAAGGCCAAAAAGAAAACGACCATGCATAGTGCTGTCCAGGTAGTCAGTGAGTCGACAGCCGGAAAATTCAGTTCATAAATCCACCATAAGACACATAGCCAGCCTGCCATCAATCCATTCATGAGAAATGCGGAAATATATTTGGCCGGGACAATCTCTTTAACTGTAATCGGCAGTGTATGTAAAAACGAATAAAAACCTGTACGATTTTCCTTTTCAGTCTTGTTGCACAACATCATCCAACTGATTGCATATGGCATAAACAAAACAGCTAAAACACTCATTGAAAACTCCCCAAAATCTAGCCCCGGGTGCTGCTTGATTTGGTCCAGCACCCATGCGTTGCGGCTGATAATAATAAGGCTTAATTCGAGAATAACAGAAATAAGAAAATACCAAAATAACAGCCGGCGCTGACTATACCATTCTTCTTTAATAAAATTGATGATAACATCTGACCTCATGCTCTTCTCCCTCCCGATGCTTTAGATATAGTTCCTTCATTTAAAGGAAAACCTTTCTTCTTCACTCGTGTTATCGACAGCTGCCAGCAAATGAAATAGATTATAAGCGCCATTGTTATAAACACTAAAAAAACGGAATAACCGGACACTATTCCGAGACTTGTTAAGTAAAACCCGGATAGTCCAAACACGTTTGCCCAGATAATTATGGAAAGTATCCCAATCAGGAAATGACGTCGCGGTCCTTTAAAAAAATATGCCAACAACGTCATAGCAACTATAAAAATAATCAGTGAAGAGAAAAAGCCCAAAAATAACCCGTATTCTTCATAACTGGCACCACTTATGAAGATAGTTAACAATATCACCATATTCATCCAGACAACCGTCATACCACTCAATAAAAGAACACTTATAAATTTGGCACTCACAATTTGACTCTTTTTCAAAGGTAACGTTTGCAGAAAATTTATCTGACGGCTGGTTCCTTCTCGTTCCAGACTATTATCGACCCTTAGCATAACAAGAGCCATTCCAAGTATCGAAACTGATAAATTAAAATTCTCAACGTCATAAAATTCAGCTAACCCCGGACCGAGAAGCCATACAATTAAAGGATAACCTATACCAAGAAATCCATAAATAAGTTCCGGATTTTTGTAATTACCAGCTATGTTCAGTGCTCTGAGTTCTCGTTTGATTAATGCCCCCATCCGGCAAACCTCCTTCATTTCTGCTTGCTTCCCCGATTCTTTTTTGCCTGACGCTCGGCATAACGCCTTTTCAATTCCTCAGCACGTTTTTCAATCTTTTCCCGCTCCGGATCGTCTGTTTCTTTCGGAAATCCCTTGTTTTTCACCCTTTTTGCTAATAACCACCAGCAACCAATATAAACGAAACCGGCAATGGCGAGTGATATGCTGAATAAAAAGGTTTTCGATATACCGAATGGCGAATAAAAACCCATATAAAGCAAAAACACGGACCCGTTGAGTAACAAAGCATAATTAATCCATCCTCCGTGTAAACTCCCACGCAGGAAATACCATAATAGATTTCCGGTTGCCAATAGCATCAGAACAGCAAGATACAGAAAGACAATCCTGATCGATTCAACTGTCCAAACATCATTTATGAGTAAATTTGCCGAAACAAGTATAGAAACCCAAACAAATAGAAAGCCGCACAGTAACAGTGAACTAAGAAATTTTGCATGAACAATATCTGTTTTCCGAACCGGCAGAGTTTGCAAAAATTCCAGCTGCCTATTCGCAGCATCTTCCTCCATTGTTGATAATAGACTCATCCCGGCTGCTAACAATCCGATTAAAAATAGAAACAGACTTATCAGTTCCGTTGCAAAAATATCCGTGACGTTCGGCCCCAATACCCACATAAGCAGGATAAGCACGAGGCCAAAAACGACATATGTCTGAAAACTCCTCTTTAAATTGATCGTGACCATACCATCCAGTTCCCGTCGAACCAACGGCCACATATTGTTAATCCCCCTTCCGTCCTGTCAACAGCACGAACAGTTCCTCCAATGTCAGACGTTCCGAATGCCAATTCCCCGCTTCAACTTTTTGAAATCTATCAAAACGATCAGTATAGCCAACATAACCGTCCATTGTTGGCTGACAGTTAAAGAGTAATGGTTGTTCGGTAACTTTTCCGCCACCGCTTCCGAGAAACACAATTCGCTGGTAACGGTCCAAAAGCGACTCCTTGTCTTCACTGATATAAATGTGACCGTCATCGATGATGGTCACCCAATCCGCAATCTTTTCCACATCTGATGTTATGTGGGAGGAAAACAGAACACCACGGCTTTCATCCTGAACAAAGCCCAATAGCAGATCCAAAACTTCCGTACGTACGACAGGATCCAATCCGGATGTCGGTTCATCAAGCAGCAGCAATTTCGGCTGATGGGCCATTGCCAGTATGAGCGATGCTTTTACTTTCATCCCTTTGGACAGTTCACTAACCTTTTTATCCCGCGGAATCTCAAATCGCTCTAAGTTTTGCTCGACAGCATCCTGATTCCAATTCGGATAAAAATGACGGGCAAAATTCAACGTCCGTTCCATTGTCCACGCATTGTTCAAAAGTGGGGTATCTCCGACATAGCCCACTTGTTCTTTTACGGCAACTTCTTCTTCCGGCATGGACTTGCCAAGGACTCGAATCTCACCATCATCCCGCTTAATCAAATCCATGATTGCTTTCATCGTCGTACTCTTGCCCGCACCATTCCGGCCGAGAAACCCCATAATCGTACCAGCCGGCATCTGAAAATTAACATCCTTTAATTCAAAATCCTGATATGATTTACTTAACCCACGCACTTCCAATAATGGCTGTTCATGATTATGACTCATTCTCTTTTCCCACCTGGGTACTTTCTGCCTCAGGTTGTTCATCCACTTCCTGCCATATAGTTTTGATCAGATCCTGGAACTGCTTTTCCTCCAAATTCAACTTTTTAGCTTGTAAAACCGACTCCAGAAGCGGCTCCCGAACTTGCTGCATTTTCCACTCCGCCAGCCTTTCGTCACTTAATTGCGATACAAAACTGCCCTTACCTTTCCGTGTATAAATAAATCCGCTCCGCTCCAGCTCCTGATAAGCCCGACGAATCGTAATCCCGCTCGTCATCAGCTCTTTTGACAACTCGCGGATCGAAGGGAGCATCTCGTCCGACTCCATGTAACCCATCACAATCAGCCGCTCGATTTCCGAAATAACTTGTTCATACATCGGCGTCGAACTTGTTTGCGAAATATGTATCAGCACATTAGGACACCCTCTCGGTGCGTCAATCCGGACGCAACATTTAAAATATCATTGTTAACCTTGTATATACGATATACACAGTATACATAATAAAACAGAACAAGGCAACACGTTTGTATGATTTTCCCGCCAAGAAAATCGCAAAAAAAGACGCAAACCTTATGAAAAAAATGTGCCCGTCTCCTATACTCTGAAATTCACAACTTGCGTCAACAGATTCACATTTCGTTACAAACTCGTGCGAGAGACGCCTCAACTTGTGCGGGAAATGCACAAGCTTGTGCGAGAGCTGCTACAACTCGTGCAGGATCTGCCCAAACTTGTGTAAGAGCTGCCATAACTCGTGCAGGAATAATCCTCGAACTCGTCCTGGAACTTCTCCGGTTTAAGTTCCGGCAACTCAGACTCCCCCATTACCTTCCCCTTCCGCCGCTCATAATTCCAACTCTGCATTTTTTTACAGTATGGATAAATACTAACGGAGAGTTTATTTCAGGGAGGTATTTTCATGAACCAAGACACGTTGCGTTTAAGGAAAATAGGTCAATGGAGAACAAACAATATAACTTTAAAACCTTTAAAAGACCAGGTCATGGTCATTACCGGGGCATCCAGTGGAATAGGTCTCACAACGGCCCGAATGGCGGCTTCAAAAGGGGCAAAAGTCGTTGCGGCAGCCCGAAATGAAGATGCGTTACAGCAACTGGTAGACGAATTGCAAGAAAAAGGACAGGCTGCAACGTGGGTTGAAGCTGACGTCGGCCGTGAAGAAGATATCAAAAAAATTGCAGAAACGGCTATCAAAGCGTTTGGACGGTTTGATACATGGGTGAACAATGCCGGTGTCGCTATCTTTGGACATGCTATGGACGTAAGCAATGAAGACATCAAGCGCATGTTTGATACAAACTTTTGGAGTGTGGTATACGGATCCAAAGTCGCTGTCAATCATTTCAGGGAACAAGGTATTCCGGGCGCTTTGATTAATGTCGGGAGTTTGTTCGGAGACAGAGGTACCGTCATTCAATCCACTTATGCTGCAGCCAAATTTGCTGTACACGGGTGGACTGAAAGCATCCGAATGGAATTGGAAAAGAAACGATTACCCGTGTCAGTTACCCTCATCCATCCCGGAAGAATTGATACGCCCTACAATGAACACGCAGCCAGTTATATGGAAAAACAGCCGGCGCATAGAGGGATGCTTTACCCGCCTCAAGCTGTGGCAGAGTCTATTCTATATGCAGCTGAAAACCCAACAAGAGATATGTACATCGGGTCGCAGGCAAAAGCACTTAAACTGATTGGTACACTCCTGCCCCGTCTGACTGACAAATTGATGGAGGTTATCATGTATCCGACCCAGCGCGATGACAGACCCTCTAAACCACTTGATGAAAGTGCTCTCCATCAAGCAGGCTATGGGATGCATGAGCGGGGAACAAACAAAGGGTGGAGACGATCCGGAAGCCTTTATGTCAAAGCCAGTAAACGTCCCATCCTATCTACTGTGACCGTAACAGGTATTGGTTTAACAATCTGGGCTCTCGCTAAACGAAATGAGTAACTTCCCCATCGGCAGATTCCATACTGAAAATAATAGAGACCGAAGATGATAATACAGGAATCTTTGATCAGCTTGTTATCCTTAATAAGTTAAAAAATGGGTACTTTTAAAGCAATTATTGTTTTCAATTTTAGTGGTGAAATACACATTGACGATTCAATTGAAGCATAATCCCTGGAGACTTGGGAATGATAATATGAAGATTCGTCTGGAGGGAAGTGGAACAAATGTCTGACAAATTGTACGATTTAATCGGAATCGGGATAGGGCCTTATAATCTTGGATTAGCTGCTCTCCTGGACAATACACCTGAACTTGATAGCTTATTTTTTGACAAGACACGACAGTTTAAATGGCATCCCGGGATGTTAATTGAACAGATGAATTTGACTACCCCCTTTTTAGGGGACCTAGTCACATTCGCTGATCCAACAAGCCGGTTCACCTACATCAACTATTTA
>Ga0079226_10002004_pt1 | contig 15634 bp, 19 predicted proteins | sample Poulit2014_FD_76345 | JGI IMG/M metagenome (GOLD analysis project Ga0079226, IMG submission 76345) | Agricultural soil microbial communities from Georgia to study Nitrogen management - Poultry litter 2014 | ecosystem: Environmental > Terrestrial > Soil > Agricultural land | place: USA: Georgia...
CATGCTGAAGAAGTTTCTTTAATGTTGCCGACAACAGTAAGTGCAGCATCAGTAAATGAATCTGGCCGAAAAATTGTTCAAGATACATTCATTAACAAGCATTTTAGAGTGTACGAAAACAAAGACTTAATCGGAGTAGAAGTAGGTGGGGCACTTAAAAATATCATTGCAATCGCAATTGGTATTTTAGACGGCCTTGGTTTTGGTGATAATACAAAATCAGCTGTAATTACTAGAGGTCTGCACGAAATTGCTAGACTTGGTACTAAGATGGGCGCAGATCCACTAACATTTATGGGACTGACAGGCGTCGGTGACTTAATCGTTACAGCAATGAGTGAACACTCACGTAACTTTAGATGTGGTAAAATGCTCGCAAGTGGTCAATCTCTAGACGATATCATTGAAAATATGGGTATGGTCGTTGAAGGTGTTAATACAACTAAAGCCGCATATGAACTTTCTAATCAATTTAATATTGATATGCCAATTACGAACGTATTATATCTCTATCTATTTGAAGGACTTACTGAAGATGAAGCATTCTTTAGTCTAATGATGAGAGAAAAAACATCTGAAACAGATGGATTAATTGAACTTATGAAAAATAGAGTAGATTCGGAGTAAATTAAATGTTTGATATTTCAAGAATGGATTTAATGTGGGTCTCATTTTATTCTATGGGAGCTATGGCGCTTGCTGCCGTTTTAATCTTCCTTGCTAGATATAAAATCCCGTATCGATTTTTAAGTATTATCGTTTCAATTATTGCATGGGTACTACTTATTTTTAGTTTTATAACTATGATTTTAGTCTTAGGTGGTAGTAGTCATGGATAAGTTATTTAAATCATTAATTTTAATGTGTGCTGTATTCATGCTGTCTGGCTGTCTTTATCCACAAAGCGAAAGAGCGAAGAACGATGCACCTAAAGAAGATCAAGTTTTAATTGTTCAAAATGCTGTCGACACGTTTCAAGAATCAAACGATGGGATATTACCGATAAAAACCCTATCTGACCAACGTGAGTATTTAGAACATCAAATTGACTTCGGTAGATTAGCTGGATACCTCTCTGAAATACCAACAACTGCATATGAAAACGGTGGTTATTATCAGTATGTCATCATCGATGCTGAAGAAGATCCAAAAGTTAAAGTTGCAGATTTAAGGATTACAGAAGAAGTAAGAAGTTTAACTACGCGTCTTAATATACTCGGTGATAATGTTAAACTCGGTGAAATGATAGGGCCAAATGTATATCAGCTTGACCTGGATGCATATCACTTGAAAGATAATCCGACTGTAGAGAGTCCGTTTACAGCAAGAGATTTGAACGTATTCTATAACGGCGGACGTGAGTTCATTATTGATTACCGAGAGGATGCACAAAAAATCATCGATGATAATAATCTAAAATTTAATACAGGTGACGATGTACGCTCTGTATTTTATGAATATACTGAAGTTGTACCACTTTATAGTCCTGAGCTTACGGTTGATGATAATAACAAAGTCATTTTTATGACGAGTAAACATAAGGAAAAATAAAGTATGTTTTTTGTTTTAAACAGTGAAAAGCATTGAAGTGATAGGCTTCATATGGTAAAGTACAAACATAATGATTATTTCATTATACAGATAATAGGAGGTCATTTGACATGAACAAAACTGACTTAATCAACGCAGTAAGCGACAAAGCTGATTTAACTAAAAAAGACGCTGGCGCTGCTGTAGACGCGGTATTTGAAGCAGTACAAGAAGCTTTAACAGCAGGCGAGAAAGTACAACTTATCGGATTCGGAACTTTCGAAGTTCGCGAACGTGCTGCTAGAAAAGGCCGTAACCCACAAACTGGTGAAGAAATTGAAATTGCTGCATCAAAAGTACCTGCATTCAAAGCTGGTAAAGCACTTAAAGACGCAGTAAAATAATTAATTTTTAGACCTAACTTCTGTTAGGTCTATTCATTTATAAAGGTGGATTTTCTTTGTTTAACATGGATATCTTAACTCATTTTAATGATGAGTACACAAGACCTCTAGAACCTATTATCACTTACGTAAATAATGAAACGCATATATTGAAGGACCATGAAATAGTAAAAGCAGTCGTGACTTTCAACTTAGCTTTACTATTACTTGATAATGAACCTGACAAAAAAGACATGGAAAACCATGTCCTTTATGGCGACTTATACTTATCTATGTTTTATATCACTTTGTCAAAATATGAAGCATATGACATCTTAACAGACGTATTAGATATCTCTAAAGAAATCATTAATTTAAAGTCTTTATATTTAAAAGATAAACAATTCAAATCAATAGAAAAAACATACATACTTTTTGGTCCAATTCTCTATTTAAGAGATCGTTTGTTTATAGACCAAGATATAGATCAAGTGCTCGAACTAATAATGCAAAACGGTGATTTTAATGGCTAATAATAGAATTCAAACAATCTTTAACACAGTTTCAAAAGATTACGACAAGATGAATGATATCATCAGTTTTAAACAACATGATATATGGAGAAACCGTACAAACAAGGAAATTTTTGTTCATGATACTTCAGATGTTCTTGATTTATGTTGCGGAACAGGGGACTGGACAATCCAGCTTTCTAACATGAATAAAAAAGCGAATATCATTGGATTAGACTTTAGTGAGAATATGCTCTTAGTAGCAAAACAAAAAACAGCACACATCAAAAACATCTCACTCACTCAAGGAGATGCAATGAATTTGCCTTATGATGACAATTCATTTGATATTGTGACAATCGGTTTTGGCCTTAGAAACCTTCCAGATTATCAAGCAGCAATTCATGAAGTGTACCGCGTCCTAAAACCAGGTGGACAATTTGTCATTTTAGAAACGTCTAACCCTAAAAACAAAATCGTTGGTTCATTATTTAATTTTTACTTTGGACGCATCATGCCGATATTTGGTCAGCTCATCGCAAAAAGTGGTGATGAGTATAAATGGCTATACGAATCAACAAGAGATTTCGTATCAAAAGAAGAATTAAAACAGATGATGAAAAATAGTAAGTTTACGAATATCAAAGTAATATCTCATAACTTGGGAATGGCAGCTACCCATATTGGTTTCAAAGAAATCAACCATGAATAAAAATATTCGTTCCTATGTAAAGGCAGATCTAAATGATCTAGAAGCACTTATAAAGATTGCTTTACAGCCAGATAAAAGCATCGTAAGCAACGAGAGCTTCGACCTTTACATTACAGGCGGTAAAAAGCTCAGACCCATACTATCTATTTTAGTAGGGAAACTTGGAGCAACTGAACATAGAAGTTCCATACTTCATACAGCTGCTAGTTTGGAACTGATCCATATGGCAAGCCTTGTACATGATGACATTATTGATGATTCAAATCTTAGAAGAAATAGGAAAACAACGTATTATAAACATGGATATTTTCAAGCTATTAATACAGGAAACTATTTAATTTCTTCTGCTATTCGACTTGTTTCTGATATCCATGATCCAAAATTTCATCAAAGTTACTCGAGCATGATTAAAAAAATTGTTACAGGTGAATTATTCCAATTTGATACTCAGTTTGATGATTCACAAACTATCGATGATTACTATGAAAAGATTTACAAAAAAACAGCCCTGCTCATTATGTTAAGTATAGAGCTCAGTGCATACGCTGGTCATATTTCAGATGAAAAGCGTAAGAAACTCACAGACTTTGGTTATAATATTGGAATGAGCTTTCAGATCATTGACGACTGCTTAGATTACACTGCAACTAAAAAAACGCTTGGTAAACCATCATTCTCTGACTTAGAGAATGGTCATTACACATTGCCAGTACTTTTATTAAGAGATAAAGACTCCCATTTCAAAGAAATGTTACACGTCTATTCAAAAGATCAATCAAGTAAAGAAGAGTTGATAGAGTATCTGCTTAACTCTGATGCAATAGAGTCCTCAAAAAGAGTGAGTGATGAATTTTTAGACAAAGCACTTATCAATATAGAAGATATTGAAGAGCCAATAAAGCGCTATTTAACTGAAATGGTTGAAAAACTACGTACAAGATTAAATTAATATACAAAACATATGAAAAAATGATAGAATAAGTAAAGAACTTTTAAAGGAGAATAACTTAATGGAAAGAACATTTTTAATGATTAAACCTGACGGTGTCCAAAGAAACCTTATTGGACCAATCGTTGCAAGATTAGAAAACAAAGGATTCAAAATCGTAGGTGCTAAGCTTATGCAAGTATCTGAAGATTTAGCAAAAACTCACTATGGTGAGCACGCTGACAAACCATTCTTCGGTGAATTAGTAGACTTCATTACTTCTGGTCCTGTTTTCGCAATGGTATTAGAAGGAGAAAACATCATTAAAACAGCACGTCTTGTTGTTGGTTCAACTAACCCACAAGAAGCTGCTCCTGGAACAATCCGTGGAGACTTTGGTCTTACAGTAGGTAAAAATATTATTCATGGTTCTGACTCACTTGAAAGTGCAGACAGAGAAATTAATCTTTTCTTTGACCAATCAGAACTAGTAGACTACAGCTTAATTAACAAAGATTGGATCTACTAATTAAATAAAAAGCTGAGTATTTTATACTCGGCTTTTTATTTTACATAAAATTTTGAGGTGATTATATGAGATTTTTAACAGCAGGTGAATCGCATGGGCCAAAGGTCACAGCGATAGTAGAAGGTTTCCCATCAAATTTACCAATTGACAAAGAAAGAATGCAGAAAGAACTGTTTAAACGTCAAGGTGGCTATGGCCGTGGGCGTAGAATGCAGATTGAGAATGATACGTTTATTTTTGGAAGTGGAATCCGTCACGGTAAGACATTAGGTTCTCCAATTATGATGGAAGTTCAAAATGATGACTTTAAGCATTGGACTAAAATCATGGGAGACGAACCATTAACTGAAGAACAACTTAGCGAAATGAAACGTGTTATTACGCGTCCAAGACCTGGACATGCGGACCTTGTTGGTGGTCAAAAATATAATCATCGCGACTTAAGAAATATTTTAGAACGCTCAAGTGCTCGTGAAACAACTGCACGTGTTCTTGTAGGTGCATTATGCTTAGAACTCTTACATGCATTAGATATTAGAATCACGAGCCGTGTCGCTAGAATTGGTACCGTTGAAGACGAAAATGAATATACGTTTAACGAAATCGTAGAAGGTATCGAGTCTTCATCTGTAAAAATGGTATCAGAAGAAAGTACTAAGGCAGCCGAAGCATTAATAGATCAAGCGAAAAAAGATGGCGATACGCTTGGTGGAATTGTTGAAGTAATAGTAGAAAACCCAATTATTGGTCTAGGTTCACACGTCCATTACGATACAAAGCTCGATGCTAAAATCGCTCAAGCAATACTATCTATCAACGCATTTAAAGGTGTAGAGTTTGGTATGGGCTTTAAGATGGGAGAGACACCTGGAAGTAAAGTTCAAGATGAAATCACATACTCTAAAGAAGATGGGTTTACTAGAAAAACAAACAACCTCGGTGGATTTGAGGGTGGTATGACTACAGGTATGCCAATTATTGTGCGTGGTGTCATGAAACCAATTCCGACGCTGTACAAGCCTCTTATGAGCGTTGACATCGATTCAAAAGAGCCATTTACGGCAACGATCGAACGTAGTGACCCAAGTGCAGTGCCTGCAGCTTCAGTAGTTGCTGAACACATGGTTGCAATTGAACTTGCGAAAGCAATTTTAGATAAGTTCGGTTCAGATGATTTTGGCGACCTTAAAAATGCAATTGATGCATACAATAAACGACTAGGTGAATTCTAATGGAATTCCATACGACGTATAGTAACAACAATTACACAATTTACGTAGACAATGGAATTTTAAGCGAAACACTACTGAAGTATACGAGTCAATATGACCAAGTGTTTTATATCATAGATTCACACGTATATGACTTACATGAAGAAAAGTTTACTAATTTTGATACTGTTATCAAGGTACCAAGAGGCGAATCGTTTAAAACGATTGAAAACACGATAGCTGTAATCGATGAACTACTCGATCAAAACATCAAAAGAAACGATCTCGTTGTTGTGATTGGTGGGGGGGCAACTGGTGATGGTGGCGCATTTGTTTCAAGCATCACACTCCGCGGTGTAGATTATATTCATGTACCAACAACTCTGCTTGCACATGACTCTGCAATAGGTGGAAAAACTGCAATCAACCGTCCGCATGGTAAAAACTTAGTTGGAACGTTTTATAGACCAAATGCGGTCATTTATGATCTTGATTTCTTTGAAACGTTACCGGAAGAAGAAGTGCTCAGTGGATTCGGTGAAATTATTAAACACGCGATGCTTGCCGGAGAAGAATCTATTACTCGACTCTTTGATGAAACAAAAGAAGGCGTAGATATTACGCGTCTCAATGAATTTATATTATACGGTATTAAAACAAAGATGTATTACGTTTCAGTAGACGAAAAAGAGGATAATTTAAGGAAGTTTCTTAATCTTGGACACACGCTCGGCCACGCATTAGAATATTCTTTTAAACTCAAGCATGGACATGCGGTTGTTCTTGGAATTATCGGATCACTTTATATCTCTAATAAGATGTATAATGACATGTTTGATTTAGAATCCTTGATAAGTTATTTTAAAAAAATTGGATACGATCTTTCACCACTTAAACAAATGAATACGACAGAAATGATTCATTATATGTCTAGTGATAAGAAAAATATGCGTAAATCATTTATTGGATATATTATATTACGAGAATACGGACACCCAGAATTGATTGAAATAAGTACAAGTGATTTAGAAGCACTCCTAAATGAAATGAAGGCGATAATATGAGAGAACTTTTAAATGGTAGTTTCAATGGAGAAGTGACTGTTCCTGGTGATAAATCTATCACGCATCGTGCTGTGATGTTTGGTACATTGTCAAAAGGTACAACACATGTCTATAAGCCATTACTTTCAGAAGACACACTAGATACTGTTAAATGTATGGTGAAGTTGGGAGCAGATATTGACGTAACAGATGAAAAAATCACAATTAATAGTCCAGGTGCTGAAAGTTTAACTTCTCCAAAAGAATTACTCTACACAGGTAATAGCGGTACTACAACAAGGCTATTGATGGGACTTATTGCTGGTCTTAATCTAAATGCAATGATTGACGGTGATGATACAATCAAAAAACGTCCAATGGACCGCGTTTTAGTACCACTTGAAATGATGAACGCTAAACTGAAATTAAATAATGAACGATTCACACCTGTTGAAATTTTCGAAAGTAAATTAGAGGGCATAGAATATGATATGCCTGTTGCGAGTGCACAAGTGAAAAGTGCGATCATTTTTGCTTCATTACACAATAAAATTACGACAGTAATTCGTGAACAAGAAAAATCAAGAAATCACACTGAACTCATGTTAAAAGCGTTCGGTGGTAATATTGAAGTTGATGACACTACAATTACAGTAAACGGTGGAAACACACTCACACCAGTAGACGTCACTGTACCTGGAGATATTTCATCTGCTGCATTCTTAATGGTTTTAGCAGCGATTATTCCAGATTCAAAAGTAACGCTAAAAAACATTCTTTTAAACGAGACACGTAACGGAATCATTGATGTTTTTAATCAAATCGGTGCTGATATGACAATTGAGATCATTGATGATTCTCTAGAAAAGCGTGGGAATATTACAATCACTTATAAACCTAACTTAAAAGCATTTACTATTAGTGGTGATATTATTCCAAAATTAATCGATGAAATTCCAATTCTAGCAGTCCTTGCATTATTCTTAGATGGTGAGAGTATTGTGAGAGATGCAGAAGAACTGCGTGTGAAGGAAACTGACAGAATTATGGCTGTTACAAATGAATTATCGAAATATGGCGCAGAGTTTGAAATATATGAAGATGGATTTAAAGTTCTGCCAAGTAAACTTGAAATACAAGATATAAAATTTAAGAGCTATCATGATCATAGGATAGCAATGATGTTAATCGTAATGGGTATCAAAATGAATCATGACATAAAAATTGACAACGTAGAGTGCATCAACATCTCATATCCTAATTTTATTGATGATCTTAAATCACTGAAGGGAAGATAGACTATGAATGAGTCAATCTTAAAACTGATCGATGAATTAAAGCGCGGTCAATATGATATTGAAAAAATAGAATCATTTACAGAAACGTTGCGCGATTACACAGAAGAGAGCGATCTTGAATTACTCTTTGTACTTGGTGATATGTTAATGCAACTCGGTGATACGATTCATGCATTAAATATATTTGAGTATCTATATTCTGAAGTAGGGCATGATGATAATTTACTCAGCTACATTGTCGAAATTTACATCGTAGATAATAGACTAGATGATGCATTACTATTAATTAATGATGCTGAGAAAACACCAACAGTTTTAATGCTAAAATCAGAACTCTTCCAGCAGATGAATTTAAACGATGTAGCATTAAAAGCATTATATGAAGCTCGTGAGTTATCTGATGACATGGTTATTGATTTTGCGATTGCAGAACTTCTATATTACAAAGGTGACATTAACGATGCTATTAGATTTTATCAGAATGTACTTGAGCATGATGTTGACAAAGTCAACAATATAAATATCCATCAAAGACTCGCAGACATTTATGTGAATCAAATGGATTTTGAAGATGCACTTTCACATTTAAATCAAGTTGACGAGAGTGAATATACAAATGATGATTTTTATCTAAAATCCATTATTTATTACTATTTAGAGCGCTATGAGGAAGCAGAAAAAACACTAATGAAAGTAGTCTCAAATGAGCCTTACTATACAAATGCATATGTCCTCTTAATGAAAGTTTATGAAGAGAATTATGAGTATGATAAGGCGTATCAGCTACTAGAAGATTACGTTGTTCTAGATAAAGAAAATGCAAACATTTTCTATAACCTAGGACGTTTGGCAATTCGTCTTGGCAAAGTTGATAAAGCAAACGAAAGTTTTAGAAAAGCGACAGCATTAGATGAGACTTATGATGATGCATATAGAATTCTCTTCCAAAATTTACTTACAGATGATACACCTGAAGATATCGAACATTATCTTCCACACATTGATACAGATAACTTAACACCACAATCACTTCATTTACTCGCAAATATAGAGGCATTAAATGAGAACGATGAAGAAGCAAGTAAATATTATGAAACTGCATATTCTTATCTAAGTGATGACATAGATTTCCTATATGATTATTATCAATATCTTTTAGAAATAAGAAATCCAAAATACCTTGATGTTTTAAACAAGTTAATCAAACTCGATTCAAACAACACAGACCTTGCATTAGAACTTGAACGTCTGCGTGGTGAAGAGGATGAGTTTTAAAAAAGATTTTCTTGAATATGTCTTGTACTCATATGAATTTAAAGAAAATGATTCAGTCTATGTGTTAAATTATCTAAAGTCAATTAAACATTTTGACTCACGTGTGTCTCTAATAAATAGACATTCAACAATTTCTATTACGATTTCTACTGAAGGTGCACACCCTCATAGTATGATGTGTCGTATTGATGATAAAATCTTGCTCACAGCTACAGACATCATAAACAAAATCGACGATACTGAACACCCTATATTTGTAGAATTTCATTTCGATCAGTTTGAACCTAAATATACAGAAGTTGTTTTTAGAGAACATGAACGATTAGAACACGTCGAACAAGAATTGCGTCATTCACTTTATCAACAAATTGAACAAGCGCTTGAGTCAAAAGATAAAGATACATTTTTATCACTCACAAACGAGTTAAAATTATTGAACGAGGAGAGTAAAAATGCTCTACACAAGAAATGATTTAAACGTTATTAAAGATGAAATTGAATTTATTGATACAGCAATTATCCCAGTCGTAGATATTGATATGGATAGCATAAGTGTCACGCGAGCTGAACAAATCGAATTCATTCAACTCATTATTATGATGCTAGAAAAGCAATTAAAAGGTAGACTACTTATTACACCGTTATTCACTGTAGTAGGGGAAGATGTCACTCCTCTTAATATTTACAAAAATCAACTGAAAGAATATGGTTTTAAACACTCAATCATCCTTTCATTTAAAAATCGCACAATTAATGATGCACCATTAATTAGAATGAACCATGTGCCAATCAGTGATATGGACAAAGATATTCTAGAAGCTATGGTTAAAGAAGAAATGACTAAAGTTTTAAAAGAAATTATACGTATTTGGAATAGTTAATGGTTTGTTCTATAAAAAAACATAAAAAGTTTGTCTAAAAAGTGAAATGTCATGTTGACCATGCTGTTTTAATAGGATAAACTTAATGTGTCTTAGTTATAAATATGTAAAAAAGTTTGTAGAGTTCGAGGGGGGAAAAGGAATGTCAAGTAAAGTTACACGACGCCAATTTCTAAACTATTCATTAATGGGTGTCGGTTCTTTTATGGCAGCCGGAATGATTTTACCTATGGGTAGATTCGCACTTGATCCACTGTTCAAAGATGCAGCAGCCGGGTCTGATATTCAAACGAGCATCAAGGTGAGTGAAATAACAGAAGAACCAACAAAGGTTGATTTCACGTATAACCAAAAAGATGCATGGTATGAAAGCGAAGTTACAGAGTTCGCATGGGTTTACAAAGAAGGAGATAAACTCATCGCACTTTCTCCTGTATGTAAGCATTTAGGATGTACAGTTACTTGGGCTGGAGACGATGGTAACCCAGATAAGTTCTTCTGTCCATGTCATAATGGTCTGTACACGAAAGATGGTAACAACGTACCTGGTACGCCACCACGTGGACCATTAGACCAATACGAAGTTGGCGAAAAAGATGGTTTTGTTACAATTGGTAAAAAATTCGAAAACGAGTTAGTGAAGTAAATAGGAGGGAGTTAAATGCTTAACCGTATCTATGACTGGATTGACGATAGAATAGATATCACACCAATCTGGAGAGACATAGCTGACCACGAAGTGCCAGAGCACGTAAACCCTGCCTATCACTTCTCAGCATTTGTATATTGTTTTGGTGGATTAACATTCTTTATTACTGTAATCCAAGTTTTATCTGGTATGTTTTTAACAATGTACTATGTACCAGACATTGTTAACGCATGGAATTCTGTATACTACTTACAGAATGACGTAGCGGCTGGTATGATCGTACGCGGTATGCACCACTGGGGTGCGAGTTTAGTAGTTGTAATGATGTTCTTACATACGCTAAGAGTATTCTTTACAGGTGCTTATAAATCACCACGTGAATTAAACTGGGTTGTAGGAGTATTACTTTTCTGTGTAATGCTTGGACTCGCATTCACAGGTTATTTATTACCTTGGGACATGAAAGCATTATTCGCAACTAAAGTTGGTCTAGATATTGCTGAATCAGTTCCATTTATCGGAGAATGGATTAAAACATTACTCGCAGGAGATGCGACAATCATTGGAGCTCAAACGTTAACGAGATTCTTTGCGATTCACGTATTCTTCCTACCTGCAGCGTTGTTTGTATTAATGGGAATCCACTTCATTTTAATACGTCGACAAGGAATCGCAGGTCCATTATAGGATACTAAAGGGGAGGTAGAAAAAATGAAACGCGGTAAAGGTCTAACATTTGTTGGAGACTCACGAGTATTAAAGTACGATAAACCAAAGCTTAACAGAGACTATTCTGAGTTCCCTGGTCGTACAGAAGAATTTTACCCAGACTTTCTATTGAAAGAATGGTTAATCGGAGCAATTTTCTTAGTAGGTTTTCTGTGCTTAACAGTAGCACATCCAGCACCTCTAGAAAGAATTGCTGATCCAACTGACACTGGTTATATTCCACTTCCAGACTGGTATTTCCTTTTCCTATACCAAATTCTGAAGTACTCATATGCATCTGGTCCATTTAACGTAATTGGTGCCATCATCATGCCTGGTCTTGCTATTGGAGCATTAATGCTTGCACCTTGGTTAGATGGTTCTAAACATAGAGATTGGAAAAGACGTCCTGTTGCTACAGGCATGATGTTACTTGCAGTAGGAGTTATCTTCTACGCAACTTGGGAATCTGTGGCATACCATGACTGGGATGCTCAAAAAGCTCAAGGTAAGATCGTATTTTCTAACTTAGATGATTCAGATCCAGTGTTTAATGAATTAGTAAGAACAAACTGTACGAGCTGTCACGGTGGAGAACTTACAGGAGGTTCTGGTCCTGACTTAGTTACACCAGACTTAACTAAAGAGCACGTACAAGCGTTTGTAGAGAATGGTACAACTGACAGTGGTGGTTCAATGCCAGGATTCAAAGATCAGTTAACTGCTGAGGAAATCGAAAAAATTGCAGATTTCGTATCAAAACTTGAACTTACAGACAAAGCAGAATAAATTCTATAACCCTCAAGACATATGTGCTTGAGGGTTTTTTAATAGGTGAATGTATGTTTAATATCATGTATAGACTTATGTTTAATAAACATTTTTTAACTCTCTTGTTCATTGCAAACTTTTTAGGTACTATTTATGGTTACTATTGGTATAAAGGACAATTATCTGAAACGCCACTATATTTTTGGCCATTTGTTCCAGATAGCCCAACGGCAACCCTATTTTTATGTGTATTAATTGCACTTATTCTATTTAAGAGACATTCTGGTCTAATTGATGCTCTCGCCTTTACGACTTTAATTAAATACGGTGTATGGGCAGTTATCATGAATTTCATGTATTTTGTTGAAATCGGATATGTAACAAACGTTGGTCTCATGCTCATTTGTTCGCATAGTTTAATGGCAGTACAAGCACTTCTATTCGTTCCACATATGCGCATTAAATTAAGAGATTTTTTCATTACAGCAGTATGGTTATTCCATAATGATGTGATTGACTATGTCTATATGCAGTATCCAAGATATGGAAGTCTTGATCGTATTGCTGAGCATATTGGGTACTTTTCATTTTGGTTAACAGTGATTGTACTTATACTTTTATATATACTTGTTCCAGTAGAGAAGAGAGACCATAATAATTGACTTTAATTTGTCTAATACAGTAAAATCGTTGTTATAGAAGATAGGAGAGATCAACGTGTTAATGTATATTCTTTATTTTGTTATACTAATGATTGTGCCTATGATGGCGCAAGCAAATGTAATGTCGACATTTAATAAGTATTCTAAAGTACGTTCTACTAGTGGGTTAACTGGTAAAGAAGTTGCTGAAATGATACTTAGAGAAAATGGTATTTATGATGTTGAAGTATTAAGAGGTCAAGGTCGTTTAACAGACCACTATGATCCAGGTAAAAAAGTCGTTGTCTTATCTCCTGATAACTATGACAAACCAAGCGTATCAGGTACTGCGGTTGCAGCTCATGAAGTTGGTCACGCAATCCAACATGCTACTGGATATCACTTCTTAAACTTCCGTTCAGCTCTTTTCCCACTTGCAAATATCGGAAGCAGATTCTCATTCATTCTGATCATCGCAGGTATCGCATTAACAGTTGGTATGCAAACAGCTGGTCCGTCACTCGGAACTTACCTCCTATGGGGTGGTATCGCGTTATTCGCATTTTCTGTGTTGTTCCAAGTTGTTACATTACCAGTAGAGTTTGATGCTTCAAATAGAGCCATGAAACAAATTAAACAATTAAATATTGTCGATGAAAAAGAACACAGACACGCTAAGAAAGTTCTTAACGCTGCAGCGATGACTTACGTCGCAGCAACAGCAGTTGCAGTAGCTGAACTTGTACGTCTTGTGTTAATCGCTAGAAATAATTAATAAGACCGCCTATGATGGCGGTTTTTTCATTTCACAAACGATTAAATTACATTTATACTTATATATATAACTTTAGGAGGTATGAATTATGAAAATTGGTGTAACGTGTTATCCAAGTGTTGGAGGAAGTGGCATCATTGCAACAGAGCTCGCTCTAAAAATGGCAGAGCTTGGACATGAAATACACTTCATTTCATCTAGTGTACCATTTCGCTTAAATGGAAACATACCAAACATCTACGTTCATACTGTCGAAATTAATGACTACAACGTATTTAAATATAGACCCTATGATATTACACTCGCTTCTAAGATTTCAGAAGTAATTGATACCCATCAACTTGATGTGATACATATGCACTACGCAATCCCACATGCAGTGGCTGGTATCCTTGCGAACCACATGTCACAGCGTAAAGTAGGTATTGTTACGACGTTGCATGGTACAGATATCACTGTGCTCGGTCATGACCGTTCGTTAGAGCGAGCAATTCGATTTGGTATCGAAAAATCAGATATTACGACTGCTGTATCAGAGAGCTTAAAACAAGAAACGATAGATATCGTATATCCAGATAAAGATATTGTTACAATTTACAACTTTGTAGATGAAGACAAGTTCAATATGGAAACCAGAGAACAGATTAAAAAAGAGATGAAAGCACGTTACGGTATTAAAGAAGATACTAAAGTAATTATGCATTCATCAAACTTTAGAAAAATTAAACGCATAGACACGATCGTGCGTGCATTTAATGAAGTCCAAAAAGAAGTTGACTCAGTACTTGTTTTAGTTGGAGATGGACCCGAAGCAATGACTGTTAAATCTCTTTCACAGTCTTTAGGAATTGAAGACAAAGTACTTCTTGTCGGGCAACAGTCTGACGTCGTGTCTCTATACAAAATGAGCGATCTGTTTATGCTTCTAAGTGAGAAGGAAAGCTTCGGACTTGCATTACTAGAGGCAATGAACTGTGGTAGTGTGCCTATTGGATCTAGTGCAGGTGGAATTAAAGAAGTGATACAACATGGTAAAACAGGTCAAATTGTAGATGTCGGTGACTATAATGCAGCGGCTAAGTATGCAATAGAACTCTTAATAAATGAAGATAAATATAACACATTCCAACAGAATATGATTAAAGACATTAAAACACGTTTTAGTGAGGGAAAAATTGTCAATGAATATTTAGAACTGTATCAGTCACTGATTCAGGAGAATGACAATGAATAGGTTTGATCATGCAAAAATAGTATTAGAAACACTTGAGTCACATGGTTTTGAGGCCTATTTTGTGGGAGGCTCGGTCAGAGATTACATTATGGGACGTGAAATTCATGATGTTGACGTAACGACTAATGCGCGTCCTGACACAATCAAAGACTTGTTTCAAAAAACGATTGATGTCGGAATTGAACATGGGACAGTCATTGTACTAATTGACGACGATGAGCCCATTGAAGTGACTACTTACCGAACGGAAACCACATATACAGACTATAGACGCCCAGATTCCGTGAGTTTCACAACATCATTACTTGAAGACCTTTCAAGAAGAGACTTCACCATGAATGCAATTGCAATGGATAAAAACATGAATATCGAAGATCCTTTTGACGGCCATATCGCTATAGAAGAAAAACGCATTGAAACAGTTGGTATTGCAGACGAACGTTTTAATGAAGATGCTCTAAGAATGCTCCGTGCAGTACGTTTCATGTCGCAACTAGAATTTAATCTGACAACAGAAACTGAAGATGCAATAAGAAAAAATGTTTCTCTAATTA
>Ga0079226_10002006_pt1 | contig 15633 bp, 4 predicted proteins | sample Poulit2014_FD_76345 | JGI IMG/M metagenome (GOLD analysis project Ga0079226, IMG submission 76345) | Agricultural soil microbial communities from Georgia to study Nitrogen management - Poultry litter 2014 | ecosystem: Environmental > Terrestrial > Soil > Agricultural land | place: USA: Georgia...
AACCACCACAACACCAAATGGTTTAGCAACCACAGAAGTGAAATTAGATAGTGATGATAAGCCAACAGGTGAATCAACGACTACAATGGTTACTACTGATGGCGTCACTATTACAACCCAAACGCCACCGGATCCGGATGGAGATAAACCAGCAAGCACTACTGAAACGAAGCTTTCTAAAGACGGTCTTGCAACAGACGGTACTATTAAGGTGATTGGCGATAACGCAAAAGACCTCGTCACTATTGGCAAAGGTACAGATGGTTCTGGTACGGATAAGGAATATGGAAAAATCGGTTTAGATGGTAAGAATGGTTCTAATGCGACATTGACTGTAGATCGTGGTACCAAATCAGTGACTGATAAAGCCAACATCTTGAAGGATCCAAAACAACCAGCTGGAGACAATAATCCAGTAAGTATGGATCGTTTAACCTACACCACTACGGGTGTTGGTGGCAAAACGATTGAACACCAAGTGGCAACCTTAGATGATGGCTTCTTCTTAACTACAGAACATACCGAAGAGGATAAAACGAGAACAGTGCTATTTAACAACACTATTAAAGTTTTAGATGGCGCTAATACAAAAGTTTCCGCTATGGGTGGCGAAGATGGAACGCATACTTTTAGTATTGACGTAACGGGCTTGCCAATGACTTACACCGCAACGGATGCAAATGGTAAGACTCAAGATGTTCATAAAGTAGGCGACACATACACATTAGCGGATGGTACGAAGCTAGTACAAGTAGGAGATAAGTTCTACAAACCTGACCAAGTGGAAGAGGTTAATGGAACACCGCAGGTAAAAGCTGATCAAGAAGATAAGGATACTAAACTCAATAATATATCACTTACTAGTCCGGTTGCTAATACAGCCCCAACCTTATCCAATGTTGGTTCTGCATTGAAAAAATCTGACGGTACTCGCATCACTATGAGCGATTTAGATGATAGCAGCGTATATCCAACTAATAATCCAATTTGGAATAATGCAGTCAATGTAGGTGATTTAAAAGCAGCGACAGATGCTGCACGCACCGAAGTAACGGGTACAGGCGAAGCATTCGTTACGAACACCGAAGCAAAAGATGGACATACTATTTACAATGTACATGTGGACAAAATCCTATCCCATAAAGATGCGGCTGGGAATGAACTCGTTCGCGGTGGTGATGGCAAGTACTATACCAATGAAGAGATTAAGGATAAAACATACATACCTAGCGAAAATAAATGGTATAGTAACCGTGATATTACGGGCGGTAAACCAAATAAAGATGCACGAGCGGTAACACCTAACCCTGTAGACCAAAGCAATGTAAAAACTAGCTTGGTTAACCCTAATACAGGCGTAGGGGATGGCACGGATACGTCCATGACATTAGATAATGTTAAATCCGGCATCGGTGGCGATGCAGGTAACGGCATTAAAGATGGTACAACCGTTGATGGCACGCAAGGTGACAATACTTTTATCAAGAACCTTGATAAAGTAGGCGGTACCGGTAAGGGTGCTATTGATAAGACTACCGTTGTCAATGCAGGCGATTTGAAAAACTTAGCCGAAACGCCATTGTTCTTCCAAGGCGATGTATCTTCAGCCACTGGTACAAATAATACTTTCAGTCGCAAACTTAGCGAAAAAGTATCCATCGTTGGTGAAGTGAAAGATGGGTTAGCAGATACTGCTTCTGCCGAAGACAAAGCAAATGCTATTCGTGCTAAATTGTCTGATGGCAACATTGGCGTAGTATCTAACGGCACAGACACCTTAACCATTAAATTGGCTAAGGAATTACAAGACCTTACATCGTTAACTACTATTGATAAAACGGATGGTACGAAAACCATCGTATCTGGTAAGGGTGTAACGACTGATGGTAAAGTTGTGGTTAATAATGGTAAAACTGGCGATGACGCAAAAGACCTCGTCACTATTGGCAAAGGTACAGAAACTGATCCAAACGCAACGGATAAAGAGTTCGGTACAGTAGCGATTGATGGCAAGAATGGTTCTAATGCAACATTGACTGTAGATCGTGGTACTAGCTCTTTAGACGATACGAAGAACATCGGCGGTACCGATCCTAAGCAAGATATTGATGAAAACAATCCAGCTAAGATGGATCGCATTACATACACAACGAAGAACAAAGAGGGCAACGATGTAACCCACGAAGTAGCAACGATGGATGATGGCTTCTTCTTAACTACATCCAAGGACGTGGCGGATGACAAAGCTGCGGCTGGCGTAAAATTGAACCATACCATCAAGTTCACTGATGGTGCGAATACGAAGGTGTCCACTGTAACGTCTAAAGATGGTGTCCATGAATTGCATATTGATGTAACGGGCCTACCTATGACGTACACTGTATCCCAAACGGGTGGTACCGATGCACCAGTTAGCGTATCCAAAGTAGGCGATACTTACCAATTGGCAGATGGTACGAAATTGGTGAAAGTAGGCGACAAGTTCTACAAACCTAGCCAATTAGTGGATCCTAATGCGGATCAACCACAAGTAAAACCAGAAGAAGTAGCTAAGGACTGGACTGTAAACGACAGCATTTCCTTAGTGAATAAGGACGGCTCTAACAACGCTCCTACTACGTTGAAAAATGTAGGCTCTGGTTTGAAAGATGCCGCTGGTAAGTCTACATCTATTGATCAAGCAGTTGGCTCCAATGCTGTTAACGTAGACGATTTACGTACGATGGGTAAAGCAGCAACCACGGAAGTAACTGGTTCTGGCAAAGCTATCGTAACCAAGAAAACTGCTAGTGATGGACATAACATCTACAACGTACATGTTGACCCTATCGTAGACGTTGTGGGTGCAGATGGCAGCAAAGTGGTTCGTGGCGATGATGGCAAGTACTACAACCCAACGGATATTGCGAATAAAACATTCGTTCCAGATGGTAAAGGTGGCGGAAGCTGGTATAACAATAGTGATTTAACTGATGGTAAACCACAACCAGATGCAAAACCGCAAAACGTAACACCTACTGATGTGAAGAACAACTTCGTAAATCCTAATGGCACAGGCTCTATCGTTCTTGATAATGTGAAGAGCGGTATCGGTGGCAAGGTAGACGACCCTGAACATAAACATAAGAATACTTTCATGGAAAATGTCAACACCATCGGTAAGCCTAATGGTATTAGTGAAAATACGGTAGTTAACGCTGGCGATTTGAAGAACCTCGTAGACACAGGCTTCAAATTGAACACATCTGGTCACAATGGCGATGCACAAACCGTTAAGATTGGAGAAACCATTAAAGTTGTAGACGGTGCGAATACGAAGGTATCCGATATTACGCCAAAAGATGGCGTTTATGAATTCCACATCGATGTAACAGGATTACCGGTAACGTACACGGCAAAAGAAGGCGAAAATGGTCAACCAGTCGATGTATCCAAAGTAGGGGATACTTATCAATTAGCCGATGGTACGAAGCTAGTTAAATATGGTAATAAGTTCTACAAACCAAATCAAATCGTCAATGGACAACCAGTAGGGGATGCACAAGGATTCACTATTAATGACGATATTCGTTTAGTAAATCCTAACAATGGCACTGGTCCTGTGAAGATTACCAATGTAGCACCAGGCGTTGATGATACGGATGCAGTGAATATGTCGCAATTGAAACAAAAAGCGGCAGCAGCTACTACGGAAGTAACAGGCACTGGCGCAGCAGAAGTTACGAAAGTAACGGGTGCTGACGGTCAAAATATTTACAATGTTCACGTTGAACGCTTTATGCAGGTGGCTGAAACCGATGTTGAGGGCAATAAAGTCGTAAAAGCTGCGGATAACCACTATTACAAAGAAGCAGACATCAAAGATAAAACCTATATTGATGGTAAGTGGTATAACAATACCGATATCAAAGATAAAACTAAAATAGGTGACAAGTGGTATAGCAATACGGAAATCACCGATGGTAAAGCCAACCCAGATGCAACAGAATTGACTGTACAAGCCACTGCACCAAATAAAGCGGTCGGCTTACAAAATAACCTCGTTAATCCGAATGACAATACACCGACACGTTTAAGCAATCTTGCTTCTGCATTAAGCGGAGAGGTGGGCAACGGTGCAAATACGGAGGACAACAGTGCTATCAACGGCATTGATAAAAATGGTAAACCGACAAGTGAACCCGGTAGCAACACCTTTGTGAAAAATGTATTAGACTTAGATGCAACCGAAAAAACAGTGGAACAGTTAAAAACTTCTCTAGGACACGAACCAAGCGAAGATGAAGTAAAAGCGGAAAAGGCACGTGCTGAAAAAGATAAAGCCTTACTCAATTCAGCCGTTACCGTTGCTGATTTACAAAAAACGTTACAATCCCCACTGTTCTTTGAGGGCGACAGTGCTGATGGTGTAGCCAATGAAAATGATTCAGATAAAAATACATTTGCCCGTAAGTTAAGCCAAAAAACGAAAATCGTTGGTGGTGTTGACTTAGGCTTGAAGGAAAACGCTACAGCAGACGAGCGTAAGAAAGCCATTGCCGACAAATTGACGGATGGCAACATTGGCGTTATTTCTGACGGCAGCAACACACTCACGGTTAAATTGGCGAAGAATCTAGTTAACCTAACTTCTGTTGAAACCGGTTCGGGTGATAACAAAACAAAAATGACCGAAAATGGCGTCACTATTACAACCCAAACACCTAAGAACGGAGATAAACCGGCAAGCACTACTGAAACGAAGCTTTCTAAAGACGGTTTAGCGACAGACGGTACCGTTAAAGTAACGAATGGTAAAACTGGCGATGACGCAAAAGACCTCGTCACTATTGGCAAAGGTACAGAAACTGCTCAAAACGCAACGGATAAAGAGTTCGGTACAGTGGCGATTGATGGCAAGAATGGTTCTAATGCGACATTGACTGTAGATCGTGGTACTAAGTCTGTTACTGATTCGGCGAATGTGGGTAAAGATCCAACTAAACCAATAGACGAAGATAACCCAGTTGCAGGAATGGATCGTTTAACCTACACCACTACAGGTCCTAACAACGAGACCATTAACCACGAAGTAGCAACGTTAGACGACGGATTCATGCTCACTACTTCTACAGATGTAGCTAACAGCAAAGCACCAGCTAACGTGAAGTTGAACAATACCATCAAGTTCACAGACGGTGCGAATACGAAAGTATCTACTGTAACATCTAAAGATGGCGTGCATGAATTACACGTAGATGTAACAGGTTTACCTGTAACATACACCGCTAGCGAATTGGATGACAACGGTAAGCCTACGAATACACAAAATGTATCTAAAGTAGGCGATACGTATCAATTAGAAGATGGCACGAAACTCGTGAAAGTAGACAATAAGTACTACACACCAAATCAATTGGATAATGGTCAGCCTAGAGCAGGCGAAAAAGGTTTAACCATTGATAACAGCATTCGCGTTATCAATCCGGAACAACCGAATAGCACAGCTAAAATTACTAATGTAGCACCAGGCGAGGCTGATACAGATGCTGTGAATATGTCGCAATTAAAACAACAAACAGCAGCAGCTACTACAGAAGTAACAGGCACTGGTGCAGCAGAAGTTACGAAAGTAACCGGTGCTGACGGTCAAAATATTTACAATGTTCACGTTGATAAATTAATGACCGTAAAACCTGTGGATGCGAATACCACCATTGCACGCGGTGGTGATGGCAAGTACTACAATGCCGGTGATATTGCAGGCAAAACATTCGTATCTGACGGACAAGGTGGCGGTTCTTGGTATAACGCTAGTGATGTCGATGCTAAGACTGGTAAACCATTGACAGGCAAAAAGCCATTAGATGACCAACCAATAGCATTAAACCAAAGCAAGTTGAAAAACAGTGTCGTTAATCCAAATGGCGATGGTGCTACTATCGTAGACAATGTGAAGAGTGGTATTGGTGGCGAAGTGAAAGATACTAGTGGTAAAAATACTTTCATTGACAATATCAATAAAGTGGGCAAGAAAAGCAATGATGGTACAGCAGCACCAGATGCCATTAGCGAAAATACCGTAGTTAATGCTGGCGATTTGAAAAACTTGGCAGATACACCATTGTTCTTCCAAGGCGATGTATCTTCAGCCACTGGTACAAATAATACTTTCAGTCGCAAACTTAGCGAAAAAGTATCCATCGTTGGTGAAGTGAAAGATGGGTTAGCAGATACAGCTTCTGCCGAAGACAAAGCAAATGCTATTCGTGCTAAATTGTCTGATGGCAACATTGGCGTCGTATCTAACGGCACAGACACCTTAACCATTAAATTGGCGAAGAATCTAGTTAACCTAACTTCTGTCGAGACCGGTTCAGGTAATAACAAAACGAAAATGACCGAAAATGGCATCACTACTACGGTCAAAGATGGGGATACCTTTAAGGTAACCACCACAACACCAAATGGTTTAGCAACCACAGAAGTGAAATTAGATAGTGATGATAAGCCAACAGGTGAATCAACGACCACAATGGTTACTACTGATGGCGTCACTATAACAACCCAAACACCTAAGAACGGAGATAAACCGGCAAGCACTACTGAAACGAAGCTTTCTAAAGACGGTTTAGCAACAGACGGTACCGTTAAAGTAACGAATGGTAAAACCGGCGATGATGCAAAAGACCTTGTCACTATTGGCAAAGGTACAGAAACTGATCAAAACGCAACGGATAAAGAGTTCGGTACAGTAGCGATTGATGGCAAGAATGGTTCTAATGCAACATTGACTGTAGATCGTGGTACCAAATCAGTGACTGATAAAGCCAACATCTTGAAGGATCCAAAACAACCAGCTGGAGACAATAATCCAGTAAGTATGGATCGTTTAACCTATACCACTACAGGGGCTGATGGTAAGAGCATTATCAAGCACGAAGTGGCAACCTTAGATGATGGCTTCTTCTTAACTACAGAACATACTGAAGCGGATAAAACGAGAACAGTGCTATTTAACCACACTATTAAAGTTTTAGATGGCGCTAATACAAAAGTTTCCGCTATGGGTGGCGAAGATGGAACACATACTTTTAGTATCGATGTAACGGGCTTGCCTGTAACCTATACAGCAACGAAGACCGATACTAACGGCGCACCAACTGGTGACTCTATGGATGTATCCAAGGTGGGCGATGGTTACCAATTAGCAGATGGCACGAAACTCGTGAAAGTAGGCGACAAGTACTACACACCTAAACAATTAGAAAATGGTCAACCTAAACCTAATGCAGAAGGCTTAACCATTAAACAAAGCGTATCCTTAGTGCAAGATAATGGCGCACCAGCGACTTTAGAGCGTGTTGGCAGTGGTCGCCGTAATGGTATGAATGCTAAAGATACACCAATGGATTGGAATAGCATTCTCAATGCAGCAGCGGATAATGCTGAGGTTAATAATATGCTTACTAATGCAGCTAACATTGGTGACGTACGCGATGCCATTAAGAGCATTACTGACGGTACATCCGACAACGCTTCAGGTGGCTTTGGCTTAACTGGTAACAATGGTGACGTGAAACAAGACCTTGGTAAGACTATTACTGTTAAAGGTGGTATTGCGAACAAGGTTGATGAGGCAGGTCAAGACCTTCATGTGCCAGAAAAATCTACAACGGATAAAAACACCTATGTAAACGTGAAAAATAACGAAATGGTTGTGGAAATTGCTAAAGACCTTATTGATTTGGATAGTGTAACCGTAGGTTCCGCAACTACTGGTAAAGGTGAAACAACCAAGATCACTGGTAAAGACGTAACCATTAAGGACAAAGCGGGTAATGCCAATACATCTACTGCTACTAAAGATGAGTTGACTAACGCTAATGGCGATAAGACAACGGTAGAAGCTGGTAAAGTAGACGTATCTAAGAAAAATGCTGATGGCACTACTAGCAATACGAATATTGATGGTAGCAAAATCACCCTTGAAAACAAGGATAAGGATAGCAACACCGTAGGTTCTAAGACTGACATTGGTACTGATGGCATTAGAATTACCTATAAAGACGATAAAGGTAAAACTGATCCTAACAAAGATGTTAGCCTCACCGACAAAGGTCTTAACAACGGGGGCAACCAAATTAAGAATGTTGGTAGTGGTTTAGTAAATAAAGATGGTAGTAAAATCACGGATATAGCTGGTATTACAGATCAAGACATTCTTAGCAATGGTGTGAATGTTGGTGATTTACAAAAAGCGATTAACTCAGTAACCAATAGTAGTAATGGCGGCGGTTTTGGCTTAAAAGGCAACAATGGTAAGATAATGCAAGACCTTGGTAAGACCATTACTGTTAAAGGTGGCATTGCGAACAAGGTTGATGAGGCAGGTCAAGACCTTCATGTGCCAGAAAAATCTACAACGGATCAAAACACCTATGTAAACGTGAAAGATAGCGAAATGGTTGTGGAAATTGCCAAAGACCTTACTGATTTGGATAGTGTAACCATTGGCAACGTGGATGAAAAAGGTAATGGTGGTACTGTTATTAACAAAGATAGTATGACTGTTAAGGATAAAGATGGTAAGAACAGCACTAACATTGGTACAGGCACTATTGGTACTTCTAAGACCGATGGAAATGGTAATACATCTAGCACTAATATCAATGGCAGCCATATGACTTTGGAAAACAAGGATAAGAATGGCAAGTTAACAGGTCCTAAGACTGAAGTATCTAATAAAGGTATTACTATTACACCTGTTGATAAAGATGGTAACCCAATTGGGGGTAAAAAAGTCGAGCTTTCTGATACAGGACTAGATAATGGTGGTAACCAAATTAAACATGTAGACAGTGGCTTGAAAAAAGAAAATGGAGATTCTGTTAAGTTGGAAGATGCTACTGGTGACATGCTTAATAATGCCGTTAACGTTGGAGATTTACAATCTGTTAACAAAAAACTTAAAGACGATATTATAAATATCAGTAATCAGGTTGATGATATAAAGAACTCTGCACCAGTTGTCTATACAGATGAAAACGGTAAGCGTGTTTCTAAACAAGGAGATAAATTCGTCAATGAAGATGGTATTGAAGTTAAGCCACACAAGATTAAGCTAAGTTTGGTAAATGCAGATGGTAAAACTACGAATCCAAGTACATTGCAAAATGTGGCTGAAGGGGTTCAAGACACAGACGCTGTTAATGTAAAACAGCTTAAAGAGGCAACAGAAAAACCGCTAACATTTAATGGTGATGCCGGCTCATCTAGTGCCAAATTAGGTGAAACCGTTGCTATTAAAGGTGGAGCAAATAGTGCTGATTTAACTGATAATAATATCGGCGTGATCGCAGATAGCACCACTAAAACTTTAAATGTGAAATTGTCTAAGAAATTGAAAGGCTTAGAAAGCGCAGAGTTTGTAGACAATAATGGCAATACCACTAATATTACAGGCGATGGCGTGCATATTAGTGGCGGTAATGGAAGTAACGTGTCATTAACTTCTCAAGGATTGAATAATGGCGGTAACAGAATTACCAATGTTGCGCCGGGTGTGGAAGCAACCGATGCTGTCAATGTTAGTCAGTTGAATCAGGTTGGTGCAGCTTTACATAACCGTATTAATAATGTGGCGAAAGGTGCATATGGTGGTGTTGCTTCTGCTGGTGCAATGGCAAGTTTACCGCAAGCCTATTTACCAGGTAAAAGTATGGTTGCTGCTGGCGCAAGCCATTACCGTGGAGAGTCTGCAGTAGCATTAGGTGCATCTCGTATTTCAGATAATGGTAAGATTATTTTGAAATTAAATGCTAGCCATAATACTTCAGGAAATACAATGGTTGGAGCTGGTGTAGGCTATCAATTCTAGTTGTATTCTGTTATCTTGAGTCGAAAATAACCAACTAACTATCCAGTTAGTTGGTTATTTCATTATTGTAGTGAAGATAAAAACACCATTTTAATTGGGTAGAATCAATAATAAGCAAAATAATATGGTTATATTGTTTGAATGGAGAAACGGATGAAAAAAATTATTGTGGCAATATCTGGAGCATCGGGCATTGTTTATGCCATAGATTTACTGCAATCTTTACGAAAAATAGAACAACCAATAGAGATTCACGGCGTGGTGAGCCATTGGGCAAAAGAAAATTTGCGTATAGAAAGCAAAATGCAATTATCGGAACTATATCAGCTTATGGATTATCACTATTCCAATCGAGATATGACATCAACTATTGCTTCCGGCTCTTATTTAATTGATGCTATGGTTATTGTGCCAGCAAGTATGAAAACCGTTGCAAGCATCGCTTGTGGTTTTCACGATAGTTTGATTGGTCGAGCCGCAGATGTGACTTTGAAAGAACAACGTAAATTAATTATTGTGCCACGTGAATCACCGTTAAGCGTTATTCATTTGGAAAATTTGACCAAATTAGCAAAATTGGGGGCACATATTATTCCGCCTATTCCGGCATTTTATCATCCACCGCAATCGGTCGATGAATTGATTCGTCAACAAACCGGTAAAATTCTTGATTCATTAGGTTTAGAGCATCAATTAACACCGCGTTGGCAAAGCGGAAATTAAAAACGTAATGCAACAATCTGTCGATAAATTGCGGAGCGAACAAGAAAATTTAGCGGAAAAGCGTTATTGCTCGTTCAACAAGCGATAAAAATGTGCAAAAATAAGCAGGTTTATTTATCCGTCTTTTTCCAATAAAAATAACACCGTTGCGGTGATATTTTTTGGCGAGGAAGACAATTTTTCCGGAACTCATTTCGCGCTATTTATCTCGGCGGAGTACGGAATAATAAAATAGAAGAATAAGACTTCTGAAAAAAAAGAATAGGATTTTTATGAAAACAACGGCAGAAATTAGACAATCTTATTTAGATTTCTTTCACAGTAAAGGGCATCAAATTGTTGCCAGCAGTTCATTAGTGCCAGAAAACGACCCTACCTTGCTTTTCACAAATGCAGGGATGAATCAATTCAAAGATGTTTTCTTGGGCATTGATAAACGATCTTATCATCGTGCTACTACCGCACAACGTTGCGTGCGTGCCGGCGGAAAACATAACGACTTGGAAAATGTCGGTTATACCGCTCGCCACCACACTTTCTTTGAAATGTTGGGGAACTTCAGCTTCGGCGATTACTTCAAAAATGACGCCATTCATTTTGCGTGGGAATTTTTAACTTCACCGCAATGGTTGGGCTTACCGAAAGAAAAATTATGGGTAACCGTATACGAAACCGATGAAGAGGCGTATAACATTTGGCACCAACAAATCGGCGTGCCAGCGGATCGTATTGTCAGAATCGGCGATAACAAAGGCGCACCTTACGCTTCCGATAACTTCTGGCAGATGGGCGACACCGGTCCTTGCGGTCCTTGTACCGAAATTTTCTACGATCACGGTGATCACATTTGGGGTGGCCCTCCGGGTTCTGCTGAAGAAGACGGCGACCGCTATATCGAAATCTGGAATATCGTCTTTATGCAGTACAACCGTTTAGCGGACGGCACAATGGAAAAATTGCCGAAACCGTCTGTTGATACCGGAATGGGCTTGGAACGTATCAGTGCCGTATTGCAACACGTTAACTCCAACTATGATATTGATATTTTCAAAACCTTAATCGCTAAGGTGGCAGAAATTACCGGCGAAAAAGATCTTGCCAATAAATCATTGCGCGTGATTGCCGACCATATTCGTTCTTGCGCTTATTTGATCGCTGACGGCGTTTACCCTTCCAATGAAGGGCGCGGTTATGTGTTGCGCCGTATTATTCGCCGCGCAGTACGTCACGGTCATTTATTAGGAGCAAAAGACACTTTCTTCTATAAATTAGTGCCAACCTTAATTGAGGTTATGGCTCAAGCCGGTGAAATTATCAAAGAAAAACAAGCGCATATTGAAAAATTATTACGTTTGGAAGAAGAACAGTTTGCAAGAACATTGGAACGTGGTTTGGCACTATTAGATTCGGAATTGGCAGCGTTGAAAGGCGATGTGCTTTCCGGTGAGGTGGCGTTCAAACTTTATGATACTTACGGTTTCCCATTGGATTTAACCGCCGATGTTTGTCGCGAACGTAATATTTCTATTGATGAAGAAGGCTTCAATCGTGAAATGGAAGCGCAACGTGAACGCGCACAAGCAGCAAGCCAATTTGGTATGGATTACAATAATTTAATCCGTGTTGACGGTACTACTGCATTCGAAGGCTATCACGCTGTTGAAAGTTTAGCGAAAGTGAATGCGATCTTTATTGACGGCAAAGAAGTTGATCAGGTTAAAGCCGGTCAAAGTGCTGTCATTATTCTTGAAAATACGCCGTTCTATGCGGAATCAGGCGGTCAAGTCGGCGATAGCGGTATTTTAGAAAGTGCCGATGCGCTCTTCACGGTCAATGACACGCAAAAATATGGTCAAGTATTCGGCCATATCGGTGAATTGAAAAAAGGCGAAATTAAAGTAGGACAAACGCTACACGCCGTTGTTGACTCAGAACGCCGTCAGGCAACTTCATTAAACCACTCTGCAACTCACTTATTACACGCCGCATTGCGCCAAGTGTTGGGAACGCACGTAGCGCAAAAAGGCTCGTTGGTTTCCGATAAACTGTTACGTTTTGACTTCTCACAACCGGAAGCGATCAGCAAAGTACAAATTGCTGAAATTGAACGTATTGTTAATGCACAAATCCGTGCCAATCACGTTGTCAGCGTGGAAGAGATGGATATCGAAGCGGCAAAAGCCAAAGGCGCAATGGCGTTGTTCGGTGAAAAATATGGCGAGCGTGTCCGTGTGATTACAATGGGCGATTTCTCGATCGAACTTTGCGGTGGTATCCACGTTAAACGTACCGGCGACATCGGTTTATTCAAAATTGTTTCCGAAAGTGCCATTTCTGCCGGTACACGCCGTATTGAAGCGGTTACAGGTGAAGAGGCGTTTAATGTGGTATTAGCGCAACAATCCTTACTAACACAAAGTGCGGAGTTGTTAAAATCTGATCTGCCTTCTATTGTCGAAAAAATTCAACAATTGCAGGATAGAGCGAAAAAACTTGAAAAAGAGTTGCAACAATTAAAAGAAAAATCCGCTGTTCAAGCAGTTTCTGATCTAGCACAAAAAGCACAGACTATAAATGGTGTTAAAGTAGTAATAGAATCAGTGACTGGCGTTGATCCTAAATCATTGAGAATAATGGTCGATGATTTGAAAAATCAACTTGGTACAGCAGTGATTGTTTTTGGTGCAACACAGGATGAAAAAGTCAATCTTATTGTTGGCGTTACCCAAGACGTAACCGGTAAAGTAAAAGCTGGCGAATTAGTAAATCAACTAGCACAACTTGTCGGTGGAAAAGGGGGTGGCAGACCAGATATGGCGATGGCCGGTGGTAATGAGCCAGCAAAATTGAACGAAGCATTAGCTTTAGCTCAGCAATTGTTAGCGGATAAGCTATAAAAAATCACCTCCGAAAGGAGGTGAATGACCTCGTGAAATGAACCTATCTGAAGTAACAAGATTGATAAATTTCTAATGGAAAAATACAGGAAAAGGAGTGAATTATGTTAATTCTAACTCGGAAAGTGGATGAGAAATTATTGATCGGTGATGATATTGCTATCAGTGTTCTTGAAATACGAGGAAACCAAGTCAAAATTGGCGTAGATGCACCGAAGGATGTTGCGATTTATCGTGAAGAAATTTACCACAAGGTAAAAGAGACACAAGATAAAGCACAACAAGAAGAGTAATTTTGGCAACTGAAAAATGAGGTAAAAAATGGATAAAATAACCTGTTTTAAAGCTTATGATATTCGTGGACGCTTAGGAGATGAGCTTAATGCGGATATAGCTTATCGAATTGGTCGTGCTTTTGGGCAATTTTTAAAGCCGAAAAGTATCGTTGTTGGTGGCGATGTACGTTTAACCAGTAAAGAACTGAAAAGTGCAGTAACAAACGGGTTACTGGATTCCGGTGTCGATGTTATCGATCTCGGTCAAACAGGAACTGAAGAGATCTATTTTGCTACTTCATTTTTAAAAACAGATGGTGGAATTGAGGTCACTGCAAGCCATAATCCAATGGATTATAACGGCTTAAAATTAGTACGTGAGGGTTCACGTCCAATCAGCGGTGACACCGGCTTAAAAGATATTCAACGTCTTGCTGAAGAAAACAATTTTCCAGAAGTCACCACTAGAGGTCAATATAAACAAATTTCCGTAGTGGATGATTATGTTGCTCATTTGCTTTCCTATATTGATTTAAGCAAATTAAAACCACTTAAATTGGTGATTAATTCCGGTAATGGTGCTGCTGGTCCTATTGTGGATAAAATCGAAGCCGTATTTAAACAAAAAAATGTGCCGGTTGAGTTTGTGAAAGTACACAATAATCCAGATGGAACTTTCCCTAATGGCATTCCTAATCCTTTACTTCACGAAAATCGTCAGGATACCATTGATGCAGTATTAAAAAATAAAGCAGATATGGGAATTGCCTTTGACGGTGACTTCGACCGTTGCTTCCTATTTGATGAACACGGTAATTTTATTGAGGGTTATTATATTGTCGGTCTATTAGCTCAAGCATTCCTACAAAAAACACCGGGTGCAAAAATCATCTATGATCCTCGTTTGATCTGGAACACAGAAAAGATCGTGAAAGAACACGGTGGTGAAGCAATAATGTCCAAATCCGGACACTCATTTATCAAAGAAAAAATGCGTAGTGTTGATGCTGTTTATGGTGGTGAGATGAGTGCGCACCACTACTTCCGTGATTTCTTCTATTGTGATAGCGGAATGATTCCGTGGTTATTGGTAACTGAATTGCTTTGCACTACCGGTAAAACCTTAGGAGAATTGGTTGGACAAAGCGTAGAAACTTTCCCTTCTCCGGGCGAAATCAACAGCAAATTGGCAGATGCGAAAGCCGCAATTGCACGTGTCAAAGAGGCCTATGCACCGAATGCGGTTGATGTCAGTGAATTGGACGGTATCAGTATCGAATACCCTAACTGGCGTTTTAACTTACGTTCTTCCAATACCGAACCGGTTGTGCGTTTGAATTTGGAAACACGTGGTGACAAAGCCTTAATGGAAGAAAAAACTGCTGAAGTGTTGGCATTATTACGCCAATAATCATTTAAAGATAACGTTAAATAGCCGCACGATTGTGCGGTTATTTTATATATAAAACAACAGTATATATCAAACAACAAAAGGAAATTTTAATGAAAGCGATAATTCCTGTTGCAGGTTTAGGAACAAGAATGTTACCGGCGACAAAAGCGATTCCAAAAGAGATGTTGACGATTGCGGATAAACCGTTAATTCAATATATCGTCAGTGAATGCGTTGCTGCCGGCATTAAAGAAATTATTTTGGTAACACACTCTTCAAAAAATGCGATAGAAAACCACTTCGATACCTCGTTTGAATTGGAAACAATGTTGGAAAAACGGGTAAAACGCCAATTATTGGAAGAGGTGCGTTCAATTTGCCCGAAAGATGTCACCATTATGCACGTACGCCAAGGTTATGCTAAAGGATTAGGACACGCGGTGCTTTGCGGTAAAGCATTGGTCGGAAACGAACCTTTTGCCGTAG
>Ga0079226_10002007_pt1 | contig 15626 bp, 19 predicted proteins | sample Poulit2014_FD_76345 | JGI IMG/M metagenome (GOLD analysis project Ga0079226, IMG submission 76345) | Agricultural soil microbial communities from Georgia to study Nitrogen management - Poultry litter 2014 | ecosystem: Environmental > Terrestrial > Soil > Agricultural land | place: USA: Georgia...
TAAAAATTAAGCTGTTACGGTATTTTGCGTAGATTGCTAAAGGTGCAATGAGAAAAGCCATTGCACCAGCTAAAGAAATAGCGAATACGGCAAACCCCGAATATAAAACACTTCCACTTAACTGTAGGACAAGGAGCATTCCAGCAATCAAATATACCCCATTTCCAATGCCGTTAATGAATACCCCGATAATGAGTATCAAGAAATTTCGTTCAAAGACAAACGGTTGTAATTTCTTCATTCATTCTCCTCCTTATATTTGGAAATGCTATATTTCAATTCATATGCCACTTGCTCATCTTCACTATTTTCTTCTGTTGATAAATGTGCATACTTATAGAAAAGATCTAATAATTCTTCCCTTAATTGATCCACCAATGTTGACGATAAATAAACATTTGACGTCCCTGCATCTACTAATTCTTCTGGTGTTTTTTCATCAGGATTCACGAAATAAATCGCCTTGGATCGATATAACTTTTCAACGATGCCTTTTTCCGTTCTCTCACTTTCAATTTCTAAAATGTCATGCTTCACCAACTGTTGGATATGGTAATAGACGGTTCCGGGGTTTTTCTCTAGCACATCTGATAGTTCCTTAGGTGTCATCGGTTTTTCATACAATAATGCAATGATTTTAGAGCGAAGAGGATTGGAAATTACCTTCTGTTGCTCCCAGTTAATATGCATCATTTCACGATTGTTTTTATTACTCATATAATCACCTTTTCATTTATGTTTTTAAATTGATTTGTATATTTAACTCGATTTGTATTTCCAAATTGGATGTACCATCATTATATGATTTGGAAATCCAAATTGCAACAACAAATTGAAAAATAGTTCCCGGGGAGGAGTTGTTTTTTAAAAAATTGAAGAAAGTTTTCGTATTCGCGGAATGCTTATATATAGGAAGAAAAGGAATTTTCATGTACATAAATTTAATGTTTATAAAAGTTATTTAAAAACGTTGCTCCTTTTCCTTTCCGATTTCCGATTGTATGTGTGAAGGCAAGGAGGTGATCCAATATGGCAACGACTCAACCATTGACGTCTCAATTGCGTCTAGTGTTGTTTGAAGGAGAAGATCCTTCAACAGGGAGAATGATTGTCCGCAATAAAAACTTCAACGCAGTAAAGACGAGCGCAACTGACGCTCAGCTCCACGCAATTGCTGTAGCACTTGTTTCTTTGCAACAGCGCCCACTTGAATCGATCGAACGAATCGATCGCTCCGAAATTCAGGAAGATTAATCGTTTTAAAAAGAATAGAAGGGAGGGGACTTCATGAAAGTATTAGAACTTTTTTTCGAAAACGCGAATGGAAGTACTGTAAAATACACACTTGAAAAGCCTGTAGAACCAATCGATGCTGAGGCAGTTGAAGCAGCAATGGACGAGGTGATTGCACAAAATGCATTCACATCTTCAGGAGGCGACATCATCCTTAAGAGAAGCGCACGTGTAGTAGAAACGACGGTTGAAGAAATTGAACTCGACGTATAATCTACACCATATGTAAGATGGAAGCGGAGATGGGAGTAGAATCCTATCTCCGCTTTTTTTGTCACGGATTAACGTGCAGTAATACCCCCACTTCAATTTTTGGAGGAAACCAAGAAAGTAAGTGGGGGATAAACTGCCCGTAAATCCCTGATTCTGTTCAACTAACATTCAGTGGGGTATGAATAAAAACCCCCACTGAATGAAGTTTCACTTTATGAAAAATTATAGAAGTGGAGGCGAGGCAATGGACTCGAATTGGTTGGCGGTGCTGTCGGATGTCGGATTTCCCATCGCGGTAACTTTTTACTTAATGCACCGCATTGAGGCAAAACTGACAATGCTCATCGACTCGATTAATTCTTTACCCATTCAATCGATCACGATGCAGCAAACGAATGAACCGGGAGAATAAAATGTAAAGGAAAGATTCCTTACCATCAGATTTCATGTAAAAGTAAAAAGATGATCCAGATTTCATTCAGGATCATCTTTTTATCATGTGTATTCATATACTCAATCGTTCATCGTACTCGAAATGCTACCCTCGAGCCATTTTCGAGTTCATTGAAGGGCTCATCGTACTCGAAATGCTACCCTCGATCCATTTTCGTGTTCATTGAAGGGCTCATCGTACTCGTAACGCTACCCTCGATCCAATTTCGTGTTCATTGAACCCAGCCACCACATATAAAAAGCTCTACCACTTATAAACATCAATACGGATCTGACTCCCGACTCTTTTTCACCGCATCTTTTGTTGCTTCGTTCGCATCAATGGAACTTTGGCCAAATTTTGATTGTCCGGATGCTCGACCTGGAACAGTTTGCTCCGCATCCATTCCTTCGAGTTCTTTCATTTTCTCTGCGATGCCTTCTTTGACACGGCGACCATAATCTTCATCTGCTTTGGTAAAATGTTCAATCATCGCTTGTTGAATGCGTTCATCACAAACGGCGAGGGCATCGGATAAGTTTTGAATCAATTCATCTCGTTCCCACTCTTCAAAACTACGATAGGTTTCACCAGCTTGCCCGTAATTATTCGGACGATCAATCGGTGCGCTCATCGCTGCATCATTGAATGTCGGACGATGTTCTGGCATGACTTCTCCAGCTTCTTTATATCCACCAATCATAGAAGGTTCATAATTAATATGTTTATCCTCTTGAAATTGATCGGGTTTGCGAAAATCCATTTGACCTCTGCGCTGGTTACTGCGCACCTCGGTTTTCGGTGCGTTTACTGGAAGCTGTAAATAGTTGGAACCAACTCGGTACCGCTGAGTATCTGAGTAGGAGAATGTTCGCCCTTGAAGCATTTTATCATCGGAAAAATCCATTCCATCAACAAGAACACCCGTACCAAAAGCTGCTTGCTCAATTTCTGAGTGGAAATCAACTGGGTTTCTATCTAGAACGAGACGACCAACTGGCAGCCATGGAAATTTATCTTCCGGCCATAATTTTGTATTATCCAGTGGGTCAAAATCCAGCTCTGCATGGTAGTCATCTTCCATAATTTGAACAAACAATTCCCATTCAGGATAGTCGCCTCGCTCAATCGCTTCATACAAATCTTGTGTGGCATGACTCACATTTTTTCCTTGAATCTCACTTGCTTCTTCTTGGGTTAAATTTCGAATTCCTTGTTTCGGCTCCCAATGATATTTCACAAGAACTGCCTCGCCCTTGTCATTGACCCATTTGTACGTATTCACCCCAGAACCTTGCATATGGCGATAGGTTGCGGGAATTCCCCACGGTGAAAATAAAAATGTAATCATATGGGTCGCCTCCGGACTACGGGACACGAAATCAAACATACGCTGAGGGTGGGGAACATTTGATGAAGGATCTGGTTTAAAGGCATGGATCATATCTGGAAATTTCATCGCATCCCGAATGAAAAAGATCTTCAGATTATTCCCGACTAAATCCCAGTTCCCGTCTTCTGTATACATTTTCACTGCAAAACCACGGGGATCTCGCTCTGTTTCCGGAGAATCTTTAGACCCAGCAACTGTTGAAAATCGAACCATTAAAGGTGTTCGTTTTCCCGCTCCGGCAAAAACTTTTGCCCGTGTATATGTCTCAATAGGTTCATCCCCGGCTTTCCCGTAAGTTTCAAAATATCCAAAAGCACCCGCACCTCTAGCATGAACGACACGTTCAGGAACCTCTTCTCGATCAAAGTGGGATATCTTTTCTATGAAATGATAATTCTCAAGGGTAGCTGGACCACGATTACCAATCGTTCGGATATTTTGGTTATCTGTAACCGGCCGTCCTTGGCGTGTTGTAAGAATCTTTCGCTCTATATTCTCGCCATCCTGTTTATTATTTTTATCCATACTATCTTCCTTCCTAAAGTAGATATCCCTAGCTTTTGCTCAACGATAATAGTTTATGCAGTGAGAGCCTCATTTTTTGGTTAATCGTGTAATTAAAAGAGGTTCCTCATCCGGAGTTGGTATGATTACCTGTTAATCGTGTAATTAAAAGTGGTTCCTTATCCGGAGTTGGTATGATTACCTGTTAATCGTGTAATTAAAAGTGATCACTCTCCCGGAGTTAGTACGATTACCCGTTAATCGTGTAATTAAAAGTGATCTCTCATCCTGAGTTGGTATGATTACCTGTTAATCGTGTAATTAAAAATGACTTCCCATCCGGAGTTGGTATGATTACTTGTTAATCTTGTAATTAACACGAGACGGGAAGGGTGCTTTATCTTTCATCAGTATATTTTTTCTAATCGAGTGAAGAATACGTAAAAAAAAGGAGTTATTTATGAGAAAGATCATTGCTCTCTGTCTATTGACATTCATATGTAGTAGCATTATTTGCAAAACATCCTTCGCAATCCACGAGGAAAAAGTGCCACAAAATGAACCACCATCCATCATGGAAAAAGCTCTTTTACGAAGTTTGGACGATATTATTCTCGAAACGATGACAAATCATGGAAATCAACAACTGTTTGAATTCGGACGTATTGAAAAAATATCTGGTGACAATCAATATGATATAACGTTGCGAGTGATTGGATTTGAAGGAGCCCATAATCCACCGTATACATTGATTCGAATGACGATTCGCATTCCCGGAGATGACAGTGCTAATTATACTGTAGTTGATTATTCCCACCGAAAAATCTCTAACGAGGAATTTAAAAAGCTTGTTAAATTTTCTACATATAATTAGTGGAGATAATTTGCCAGTGAGTACTTAGGGAAGGAATTTGTGCATGAATTCTTTAAAATAGAAAGATATCCTTATGCCACATACATCCTACAAAATAAATTATGTGCCTAGGACAAAATTAAGATTCCGTAAACTTGCTTTATATGAAAAGGTGATTGTACCATCATTGGTACTGCCCTTTATTTCTAGAGGATCCATTAAAAATAATCCCTCACGTATTTTAGCGGATAAGTGAAGGATTAAAAAACAAGAACATTAACCTTTATGCTATATTGAAAACAATATGCATATACATATTATTTGCCTGTATCCAAAAACACCTTTATCCGCGCACCGATTTCATCTCGCACACGCTGGAACTCGGACCATTCCTTTCCAGCCGGATCATCAAAACCCCAATGTACACGCTTGACGTGTGGTGGGGTCACAGGGCATTTATCTGCAGCATCTCCACACAAAGTAACAACTAGATGTGCTTGATGTAAAATATCCGGGTGAATGATATCAGATGTTTGATTGGATATATCAATGCCAATTTCCTGCATTGCTTTTACTGCATTTGGGTGTAATCCGTGGGCGTGAGTGCCAGCGCTGTACACGTGCCAATCATCGTCTAAATATTTCTTTGCCCATCCTTCAGCCATTTGACTCCTACACGAATTACCCGTACATAAAAAGTAAATTGTTTTTTTAACCATAATCATCCTCATTTCTAAAAAAGTACAAGTGTTACATACAACCCAACGAGTGTAATGAATAAAATTGGAATCGTTAAGATGATTCCCGTTTTAAAGTAAGTTCCCCATGATATTTTTATGCCTTTTTGTGACAATACATGAAGCCATACGAGGGTTGCTAATGAACCGATGGGTGTGATTTTCGGACCTAAATCAGCCCCAACTATATTTGCATAAACAAGAGCTTCTCGTAGAACACCTGAAGTATTTGTTTCAGCAATGGCTAATGCGTCAATCATTACAGTTGGCATATTATTCATGATAGATGATAGAAAAGCGGCAATGAATCCCATTCCAACCGTAGCGATAAACATTCCTTGCTCAGACACGAATTGAATAATATTCGCCAATTCATTGGTGAGTCCTGCATTCCCAAGTCCATACACAACTACATACATTCCAATGGAAAAAAATACTATATTCCATGGAGCGCCTTTAATGACTTCTTTTGCATCTACTGAATGACTGTTTCTTGCCATAACAATAAAAAATAATGCAATTACACCAGCAACAATTGAAACAGGAAGTGAAATAAACTCACTCACAAAGTAACCAATGATTAACAATGTAAGAACATACCATGATAAACGAAACATTTTATAATCTTTAATGGCTTCTTTAGGCTTCCTTAATTCGGATACATCAAAGGATCGTGGGATACTTTTTCTAAAATAGATAAATAATACTGTGATTGTTGCAGTGATTGAAAATAAGTTTGGAATAATCATTCTTGAAGCGTACTCCACAAAACCGATACCAAAGAAGTCTGCTGAAACGATATTTACTAAGTTACTAACAACAAAGGGAAGGGAAGTAGTATCTGCAATAAATCCACTTGCCATGATGAACGGGAAAATCATTTTTTCATTGAATTTTAAATTTCGAACCATCGCAAGAACAATGGGAGTTAAAATTAATGCTGCTCCATCATTGGCAAAAAAGGCAGCAACTATGGCACCTAAAATACTGATATAAATGAACATTTTTATTCCATTACCTTTAGCAATATGGGCCATATGAAGTGCAGCCCACTCAAACAAACCAATCTCGTCCAAGATAATAGAAATAAGGATAATGGCAACGAATGCTAATGTTGCATTCCAGACGATTTCTGTGACTGCAATAACGTCATTGAATTCCACAACTCCGACGATTAAGGCAATAGCCGCCCCACCCATAGCAGACCAACCGATATTTAAATTTTTTGGCTGCCAAATTACGAATATTAATGTTCCTATAAAAATAGTAATAGCAAGTAGTAGCGTTGATGACAAAATGAATCCTCCGTTCGATAAAATGACTTTCAAACTATTGATTTATTGTTAACCTTGCTTATTATGTAGTTGGATGTATGTTGACGACTGAAGGAATCTCATAAAGACTCATAAACGCGATATTTTATTAATATTGACATACATGCGTATAAGGAAAATAAACTAATTACAGGAAACTCGGGTACCATTGTCTTCAAGTTCTTTTAAAATATGATCTTGTTCAGGCACCTGGTCAATAATTGATTGAATAAATGGATAATATGTATTCTCTTTATTGATTGAGTAAAACACCCATTGACCTTTCCGTTCCTCAGTAATTAAATCCAAATCTTTTAGCTTACGTACATGTTGACTAATTGAAGGTTGACTTACCTGAAAAATTTCAACAAACTCACAAACACAACACGTATGATGATCTACTAACTTCATCATTGTCAGTCTTGTTTCGTCTCCGAGTAATTTTAAAATTTTTGCAGCATTCTCCATTGGGATAGAGTTTTTTAACATATATGTACCTCCTATTTTTCTATATATTATCATATAGTTATATGCTTATACATGCAATGATTTTGGTTTATTTTTCTGAGTGAATTTTATGATGAGACAAACTAGATATTCCAATACGTCATGTGTTTTAAACATTCCAATGATACAACATATTTTATTGGAATTACGATAAATATGAATTATGAAATGCATTAAATCAGCTAAAATTATTTCGAAATACATTACTGATGCACTGGAATACTATCAAGGATGAACAGCTCTTCATGACTTCATAAGGCTACATTTCATTTGTAAAGATTTTGTAAATTATCGGTATTTCATTGAAGAAACAGAAGGCGTATTATATACTCTCGGTATTAAAGAGGGTGAATAGACCCTTACATCATATGTTTTTTTAAAGGGAGTTGCTCACGATTCATAGGAACTCAACGAAAGGGTTTACGTCTTTAGTAGAAATTTTTCTTGTATCAACACGACTTGGGCTCACTTCCTTTGGTGGACCAACCGCTCATTTAGGTTATTTTTATGAAGAATATGTCCGGAAAAGAAAATGGATGGATGAAGAAAATTATGCGGATTTAGTTGCGTTAGCACAATTTCTTCCAGGTCCAGCAAGTAGTCAGGTAGGGATTGGGGTAGGATTGGTTCGTGCAGGGGTACTCGGTGGCATCATTTCATTTATTGGGTTTACTCTACCATCGGTCATTGCGTTGATTCTTTTTGCCCTTTTACTTACTGGATTTGACGTGGGAAGTGCTGGGTGGATTCACGGGTTAAAAATTGTTGCCGTAGCTATTGTAACCCATGCTATTATTGGTATGGCAAAAAAGTTAACACCTGACGTAAGGAGAAAAACAATTGCACTTTTTGCTCTTGTCGGAACGCTTTTGTGGCAAGCGGCTTTAACGCAAGTGGTTGTCATTGTCTTGGCAGGAATTGCAGGTTTTTTCATGTTTCGCAGGCACACGGGAGACATGGAAGGAAGTGCTACCTTTCCAATTACCAAAAAAGTTGCGACTATGAGTCTAGTTTTGTTTGTAGGATTGCTCGTTTTGCTTCCCATTTTAAAAGAAACGACAGGGTCTTACTGGGTGGCGATGGTTGATAGTTTTTATCGATCAGGATCGTTAGTTTTTGGTGGGGGACATGTAGTGTTACCATTGTTGGAACAAGAATTTGTACCGACAGGATTATTAAGTGAAGAGGACTTTCTAGCAGGATATGGTGCGACGCAAGCAGTGCCTGGTCCACTATTTACTTTTGCTGCATATTTAGGGACGGTTATGAAAGGGTGGGTAGGTGGCTTCATTGCAACGATTGCCGTATTTTTACCTGCATTTCTACTCATCCTTGGAACATTGCCATTTTGGAATCATTTACGAACAAACGCAAAAGTCAAAGGAGCAATTATGGGCGTAAATGCAGCGGTTGTTGGGATTTTAATTGCTGCTTGGTACCACCCCATTTGGACAAGTTCGATTTTCACGTCATTGGATTTTGCTTTAGCCGCAATTTTATTTACGATGCTCGCGTTTTGGAAACTCCCACCTTGGCTCATTGTCATTACCGGTGCATTAGGTGGCTCTTTAATAGCGCTAATATAACAAAAAGAAGAGGGGGAATTCCCTCTTCACTTTACTTAATCTACCACAGGAATGAGTGGAAATTCCCAGTGGGTCCGACATTCGTTCATCATATAAAAGTCATACTCCTTTGACATGGAGCTACATTGTTGTGGGGCACTATTAAACACTTCTTGTGTTTTTTGACTAGCAGTATTAAAGTAATCCAAATGTGGATATACATCAATCCAACGCTGATCCGCATTCTCGTCATAGCGCGATTGCAAATCATAGAGAATGACACCATTTTTACCTTCATCTCTTACAATGCGAATATTACTCTCGTTGTCATTCCCATTTTCACCAGCAGTTTCAATAAACTCCTCTAACAGCTCTTGATTGATTAAAGAACCTTCATCAAAATAAATATCCGATTCTTCCGTAACATATTCGTCTAATTCCACTTCAGGTTCATACCCCTCCGGAACATCTCTGCCTTCACGTATAGCAAGTTCAATTTCCGCATAATGTACCGCCGAATATAAAATAATTAACTCTACAACATCTTCATCCTCAAGATCTTTTCCCTCAATATCCAACTTCTCAAAAGCTTCCTGAGCGTCCTCAATTTGAGCCTGGTCAACGGAGTCTTTTAGTTTAATATTATGATCACTCTGTAGAAATTGATCAAGATCACCATCAAATAAATTTTTCGCTTTTTCAGTCGCTATTTCCAGATCGGATTTCTTCTCAAAAGAACATCCTTGCAAGAACATCATCCCTAGAAATAAAATGAAGAGGAGGGAGACAATAGGGGTGTTTTTTACTTGCCGTGCATTCGAAACGTGATTCATGAAACCACCTCATACCATATTTTACCGAGCATTATCCTCGTTTAGTGTACACACATGCATGTTAAAAAGAAAGAGAAGTGAAAGACATTTCCCTCACTTCTGTCAAAGTCAAGATTTAGTTCATATAATTCTCAACAAGTTCATAACATCTTTCAATGGTTACATTGTTTTCAGTAGCTACATATTCCAGTTGTTCACCGGTTCCACCTTCAAATTTTAATGAAGCCTCTTTCGCTGTTTCATCTCTATATTCTATCCATTCGCGTTGTTCCTTGCGTAAATCTTCCATTTCGTCTTCGGAAAGTTGTTCCTCTAAATCACCGTAAATATCATTTAACAATCCATCCCAAATGTCGTAAATGTCTCCTTCAATTGTTTTCATTTCTATCGTAGACCCATCTTCTGGATTTTCCCGCATGTCATCTGTCTTTTCTTTCGTATCATTCAACAGCTGCATATATTCATCGTGCAAGCTTGCTTCAGCTGCATTTTCCTCACTAGTAGATTGGGAGTTTTCTGTTTCATCTTCCGTACTTTCTTCTGTGTCTTCACTTGCATCTTCAGTCACATCTGCTTCAGATTCTTCGTCGTTTTCCTCATCAGTTACCTCTGTATCCGCTTCTGCGTCAGCATCTGTTTGAACGTCCTCCTCCGCGTCTTTTCCGCAAGCTGCCAGAACAAAAGCTGTCGTTAATAAAACTATAAGTGCTATCCATAATTTTTTCATAAAAATTCCCTCCATGTGTGGTATATGTTATTCAACATGTACTGTAATTTCGAGTGCTTGTATGGGATCTTGCACGTGATCAATGGTGTATACGGTTTTTCCTTGTTGCCAGATGATTTCATTGCTATCGTTGTGTGCATCTAACCGAGCGTATCCGTGCTGGTTCGGAGCCGGTAGTAAATGAATATTTAAATACTCTACAACTTCTTTCGCAAGGTCAAGTGAAGCTTCCTCGTTCGTATGTCCACGAGTCGTAATGGCCCAGCGCCCAACATTCCAGCTTGTGTACGTAGAGCCTGCACCACTATCCTGAAAAGCAGTTAGTTCTTCATTTAACGAAACCGGCTGTCCCATTGAATCATCAAAAGTGATAAATCCAACAGCGTTATCAGCTTCTTCTTGTGTAGCGTATTCCTCTACATGGATGCGGGCAACGACTTCGGCAGGGTTATCCGCACCTAATAATAATTGGTTATTGATGGGAATCGGTTCATCGTGTTGATAAAAAATAACCTCATACGCATCTGACTGGGAGTTTGTCACGGCTGTTAAATGTTTTCCTTCCGGCAGTGTGATTTCTGTCGGTAACTGCAATGGAAGATCAGAATTCATTTGTCCTTTAATGGCCGTCATAATTTCCTCTTGGGTCAACAATCGATCTTCAGAATTATCCTCATCTTCATCTACATTTTCCTCTTCATCCGTCTGTGGGGAAGGGGAGTTGTCATTGTTTTGTTCATCTTTTCCGAAGATTTCACTTTTTTCCTCTGGGTTTTCATGGATCAATTTTTGAGCAACGCCTTGACTACTAGCGGTAACAGAAGGATTTTCCCCAAAAGTCAATACGTGTGTACCGCCAAACTCATTCAGCGCAATGACAGAAACAATAATTAATGCACATATAACGGAAAACGCAGGAATGATTTTCTTTTTCCACGTAGTAGATGTTTTCTGTGTGTCCTGCTGCAACTGGTGAACCAATTTTTGCCGTACATGTTCTTTCCGGCCTTCTTTCCAAACAATATCTTCATTCAGAGACTGGAGCGACTGTTCTAAATTTTTATCATCATTCATGAAAGACACCTTCCTCGGCCAAATGTTTTTGTAAAGCTTTCTTCCCACGAAACGTCGTTGACTTCACTTTTGATTCCGACCAACCAAGAATTTCAGCTGTTTCTCGCACAGACAACCCCTCAATTTCCCTCAAAATAATCGCGTCCCGGTATGCAGGTTTAAGAACGTCTAGCGCGTCGTATAATTCTTTCGATGACTCCCGGACCTCGACAATGGATTCCACAGAGGGACGAGGATCTTTTTGCATGGAAAAAAATCCTTCAAACATATTTAGTGGTTTTCGTTTGCGAATATAATCAATCGTAATATTGTGAGCAATTCTATATAAAAAGGTTTTTGGATAATCAATGTTTTTTCGATATGTATAAGCTTTAATAAATGTATCTTGCATCAAATCCTCAGCTTGTTGTTCATCTTTAATTAATTTCAATATGTATTTAAAAATGGCCACGCTATATGCGTCATACCATTCAATAATTTTGTCTCGTGGATATTCGTTTGTTGGCACCTGCATCTTCCCCTTAAAACCATTTGACATCTATTTTCCAGTCTCTCTCAGTATAGACGATTGACTATGTGTTCGGTTGCATATAAAAATAAAAAAAGACAATCCTAATTTTCAATATTAGGATCATCTTTTTAAACCGTTCGTGCTTTCATAGGATTCATCATGCTCGATGTGGACTGCCAGCCGTGCATTTGTGCTCATTGAAGCGTTCATCGTGCGCGTTATAGCGTCTCCACTTCATTTTCGTGTTCATTGAAGCGCTCATCGTACACATTATAGCGTCCCCGCTCCAATTACGTGCTCATTGAAGCGTTCATCGAGTCAAGTCCTTTATCTTGTGTAAATTCTATTTCAATGTTTTCAACCATTTAATTTCAACAATCAATTAATCTGGAAAATTGATATATTGTTTGTTTCTTGAATCCATTGTCTCCTGATAATCCATTAAAACAGCGCCAATTAAACGAAATGCTGATTGATGATTAGGGAATATGCGAATAGTATGTTCCCTTCTTCTAACTTCAGAATTGAGTCGTTCCAAGACATTTGTTGTACGAATATGGACATGCGCTTCAGTCGGTTCATTGAAAAACTGGACAGCATCCTCATATCCATTATCAAGTATTTCAATCGCCTTCTCGTATTTCTTGTTATCTTCATATCGACTTATAAATTCTTCTTTTAACATGCGAGAGACTTTTAGGCTAGGTGCTTCAAAAATGTTTCTCAATAGGCTTCTCGCTTCTTTCGAATCTTTTTTAGGTAACTTATCACCTATATTCCTGCGAAAGTGGACACTGCAGCGTTGCCAAGCTGTTCCAATAAATTTCTTTTGAATTGCTTTCCTTAAGCCCTCATGAGCGTCTGAAATAATTAGCCTTGGGGATTGGAAACCTCTTGAAATTAAGTGCTCGAAAAAGCCAGACCAGTTCTCTTCCGATTCCGCATGAGCAACCTGTAAACCGATGATTTCTCGTATCCCATCTTCTCTTACAGCGAGCCCAATATAGACAGCCTTAGAAACAACCTTGTCATTTTCACGGACTTTAATATACATCGCATCTACAAAAAGGTAGCGATACTGATACACGTTTAAAGGACGATTTGTCCATTCTTTTACGATTGGATCAAGCTTCTTGGTCAGATTAGATACCATTGACTTTGACACGTCTTCACCACAAAGTTGCTTAACAATATTCGTGACTTTACGAGTAGATACTCCATTGACAAACATTTCAGTCATGGAGAGCAGAAATGCTTGATCACAACGCTTATACTTTTCAAAGATTTCAGTTGAAAATTGGCCAGTTCGTGTACGAGGAACTTTCAATTTTACGCGCCCAACATTTAACGTATAATCCCTTTCATAATAACCATTACGGTAATCATGACGATCTAACGAACGATCGTAAGATTCGTTATCCATATAGTCGTCACGTTCTTTTTCCATGTATTCATTTAAAACAAGCACCATCGCTGATTTCACAAGATCATTTAAGTCAGATTGCATAAGATTTTCTTTAAGTTCTTCAAAATTTAGTGTAAAATTAATTTGAGCCATCATCAATTCCTCCTACAGTATTTTTGTGGTTAAAAACATTGTAACATGGAATTGGTGGGGCTCTTTTCTATTTACACAATTATATGGGCTTAATCCGTTCATCGTACACGTTTTAGCGTCCCCGCTCGAATTACGTGTTCATTGAAGCGTTCATCGTACACCTTATAGCGTCTCCGCTTCAATTACGTGCTCATTGACCCGTTCATCGTACACCTTATAGCGTCTCCGCTTCAATTTCGTGTTCATTGAAGCGTTCATCGTGCACGTTATAGCGCCGCCGCTTCAATTACGTGCTCATTGACCCGTTCATCGTACACATTATAGCGTCGGCACTTCAATTACGTGCTCATTGACCCGCTCATCGTACACCTTATAGCGTCGGCACTTCAATTAGGTGCTCATTGAAGCGCTCATCGTGAGCTTTATAGCGCCGCCACTTCAATTTCGTGTTCATTGAAGGGACTCCATCTACCAATCTCCGAAAATAATCGAAACCTCTAACTGGAACAGCATTATTTCCTCAATTGTTCCCATTCTTCCCGCAAGATTCCCATTCGAATGGAATCGTAGTATTCCCCGTCATAGTAGCGAACTTTACGCATGCGTCCTTCCACTTGCATCCCTAGTTTTTCACCGACCCGAATCATTCGTTTATTTCCTGACCACGTCGTTAAACCTACACGAGGAACGGGGAGACTCCGGAAAATATGATCCACCCATAAGGTAAGTGCGCGGGTACCGATGCTCCTATTCCAGTTTCCAGATCTATGAATAACAATTCCACATTCCAGCCAAATCCGTTGTTGATCTTCATAGTAGTAGGTCACTGTTCCACAAATGTCACCATCCACCGTAATCACCCAGCGGTCATCCCGGTTCAGCCAAGCAGGACCCGTTTCCATAAATACGTCAAAGGGCATGGATTGATGAGGAAAATAGGGGGCGTCCCATTTTTTCCATTCCGGTTCTTCTTCTTTAAACATAAATTCCCAAATAAAGGGTAAGTCTTTTTCAACAATAGGGCGAATCGTTAATTCTTCATCCGTATACATAGAAACCCTCTTTCCAAATTAAAAATTTTCGATTGAAAAGAAGTGTACATCTTCTACTTTCCAATCACCTGTAAAACGAAAATCTGTTTCATACCTACCACACCTTCCCAATGATTTCTCTTATTATAAGACGACTACGTTTATGAAACAAGGGCAAAAAAAAGCAGAGGCCTTTAAAAAAGGTCCTCTGCACGTGAATTACATATTTGAAAAGGCATATCGATCTGATAGTTCCTTTATTTTTCCAATGATTTTTTTCTCCACATCTCCAGCTTGCTGAATCACTTCTTTAGCTACAGCAGCAAGATCTCCGTGGTTTCCAATAACTACTGAATGATGGGCATGATCGAAAAATGTGAGGTCATTGCCATCACTTCCAAAAGCTACATAATGATCTTTTTCAACACCTAAATTATCTAGGGCACTTCTTTTATGAACGTCTTTTGGTCGAACATCAAGCACCTCATCATCATGGGAACGCACAAGCACTCCTAACTCTTGAAGCTTTTCTCTAAACTGTTCCCGGTCTTTTGAAGATAAAATTAACACCTTCACAATGGAAGATAAATCATCAAAAGGAACAACCTCTGCAAGTTTCGCAGGATCCGTATCTTTTAAAATATGGTGGTCATTTGGACCGGAATAATCATAATCCCAATCTCCATCCATTAAATACGTAGCTTCATAGGTTTCAATGAAGTGAATGATTTCTTGCATTTGTTCTTGAGTAAATGCACTTGAATGAACGACCTTTCCATTCATCGCAATAAGTGAACCATTTCCGCCAATCATTGTATAGTGATGAAATTCAGACGGGATTTCTGGCAACATAGCACGAATCGGTTTAGAGGACGTAAAAACAACCTCATGTTCATTCGCATCTAAATGCTGAATCGCCTCACGCATGCCATCTGAAATTTGTTCACCTTCAAAACGAATCGCTCCATCCAAATCAAAAACAAAATACATGTTCAATACCCCCTCATAAAAAAACTAATCTGCACAAAAACTTCATTGAAAATCATTACTTTCAAAGGATGTTTTCATGCAGAGTATATAA
>Ga0079226_10002008_pt1 | contig 15626 bp, 12 predicted proteins | sample Poulit2014_FD_76345 | JGI IMG/M metagenome (GOLD analysis project Ga0079226, IMG submission 76345) | Agricultural soil microbial communities from Georgia to study Nitrogen management - Poultry litter 2014 | ecosystem: Environmental > Terrestrial > Soil > Agricultural land | place: USA: Georgia...
AAATGGTCATCTCAATAAAGCAATCCCAACAATAATATTGTTGGGAACCAATTTTTCCCAGATTAATACTATTGCAATTCGGGCATTTTAATAACATAAAATCTCCCCTATATTTAATGTAGACATTATGTTATATTTTCCAAATCACAATAAAATATACATTATTCATAGAAAATAGAACGTAATATTTTCTAAGCAATACCCAGGAAATATCGATCTATTCCACTAAGCGTGGCATATGATGTAATTTCATTCTCAAAGAAAATCATACGGTGATAAATCTTCTTCTTCCGCATCATGAATCGCTTGACTTGGTGCATTAATTCGATATGCTAATTGTTCTTTTAAGGAAGTATATCGTTTATTTGTATCAAGCGTTTCTATACCACTTAAAAAGGATTGCTTCTCACCACAAATAATCAATGATTGCTTTGCCCGAGTCAAACCAGTATAAAGTAAATTTTTTCTTAACATTCGACGATAGGAAGAAAAAACAGGCATTAAAACAATTGGAAATTCACTTCCCTGTGATTTATGAATTGAAATACAATATGCATGCATTATATTTCCATATTTTTTTCGTTCATAGACAACCTCACGCTCATCAAAAGAAACAACGAGCTGTTCAACGTTTTCTTTATTTTCCTCTTCTTTAAAAATAGCTACTATTTCACCTATATCACCGTTAAAGACATTATCTTCAGGTTGATTAACGAGTTGTATCACTTTATCACCAACCCTAAAAACGACATCTTGATTAACAGTGACCTCTCTTCTTTGCCTAGATTTAGGATTAATTAACTGTTGTAATGCTTGATTGATGTCATTTATTCCAACTCTTGTACGATACATTGGTGCCATAACTTGAATATCTTTCATTTCAATCCCTTTTTCGTCAGCCTTTAATAAAATTTTCGTTAGTACGTCAATAATATGGTGTTCTCTACATGAAATAAAACTAAAATCTTTATCATTTTGCAAGGAATCAATTGTACATTCATTATTTTTTATTTCATGAGCGAGCTGAATTATTTTTGAACCTTCTTTTTGTCGATAAACTTCATGAAGACTCACAAATGGGATTGCCTCGCTTTCTAATAAATCGGATAGTACCTGTCCAGGTCCAACAGAAGGAAGTTGATCTTCATCACCAACAAGTAAGACTTGAATATCGTTAGGTAACGCCTTAAACAAATGATTAGCGACCCAAATATCTACCATCGAAAATTCATCGACAATGAGTAGTTTACCTGATAATTGATTATGCTCATCTTTGTCAAATCCATCATTGCCATTCCAACCAAGTAGACGATGAATCGTTACGGCAGGTAATCCTGTTGACTCTGTTAATCTTTTAGCTGCCCTTCCAGTAGGAGCTGTTAGTATAAAAGGAAACTCTGACTTATCTTCATAGTCTTTGGGATTACTTGATATATTATGAATACTTGAGTAGGCATTAATAATACCTTTAACAACCGTTGTTTTTCCAGTACCTGGTCCTCCAGTTAGAATCATAATTTTAGAATGAAGAGCTTGATTAATTGCATTAAATTGCTCTTTACCATAACTTAAGATTTCAGTTTCTTCTATCTCACCTATTATTTTCATTAGTTCAGCTAATGATGTCTGATGTTCTATCGGTTTTTCCAAGAGACGCTTCACATGGGATGCAAACCCATCTTCAGCATAATAAAGAGATGGTAAAAATACTTTTCTTTCCTGAATAATGACGGATTTATCTTTATTTAAGTTCTCCAATACCTCAGAGACATCTTCTACTCCAATAATTTGTTCAGAATTTGTCAGTAACTGGATTACTTTTCTGACACATTCATCAACTGGTAAATAAACATGCCCCTGTTGAATACTTTTTTGTAAAATATAAATACAGCCTGCTCCAATTCGATTTGGATGTGTTAAAGGAAGGCCATTCATTCTAGCAATATGATCCGCGGTTTGAAAGCCAAAACCTTCAATATCAAAGACAAATTGATAAGGATCCTCCTTAAGAAAGTCGATAGCTTCTTCCTTATATTCTTGATATATCTTTTGGGCCATTTTTAAGCCAATATCATACTTAGACAAATAAACGACTACATGCTCAAATCCTTGATTTTCTTTTAAGGCCTTGACTAAGTTTTCTGCTGTTTCTTCTTTAAGCCCTTGAATGTTTGATAAAACACTAGAATCGTTTAGTATTTTAGATATTGCTGTTTCTCCTAATTGGTCTACAATTTTTCCCGCTGTTTTCTTTCCAATTCCATAAAACATATCACTGGATAAATAAGCAATTAAGCCATCTTTTGTGTCAGGGACAAAGGTTTGGTAAGAATCAATTGAAAATTGAAGTCCAAATTTCGCATGATTTTCAAACTGCCCATAAAATGAATAGGGAGTTCCTTCCTGTAAATTGGAAAAATATCCTTTTATCACAATCTCTTTTTCCTTGAAGTCTGTATTCGTATCATGAATTTTAATTTTGGCAATAGAAAAATGCTCTTGTTCATTATGAAAAATGGTAAACAAGAGTTCTCCTTTAAAATAGGCTTTTTCATTTGATTGGTCTATTAGAGTCATGACTAATCCTCTCTATTCATTCAATGCTTTACGTACTTTTTGTTTTCCGTTGGCTGCTAATAGGTGGTCTGGTTGGATGGATAAAGCTTCTTCAAAATGATTAAGTGCTTCGTCAGGATGTTCATGAAATAAGGCAATAACTCCTAAATTATAATGAGCATCTGCATGTTTCTCGTTTGATTCGATGATCTTTTCAAAAATTGATTTTGCTTCATCAATATAATGAGTTTGCGCTAAGGTTAATCCATACTGAAAAAGTGACTCGGTATCTTTTGGATTGAGCTCTGTCGCTCTAAGTAAATAAGGCAAGGCTAGTAAATCCTGCTCATCCCCTTTAAAAGCCATGCCAAGCATATAAAATACGTCCCCCTCTTCCAAGCCTGATTGAATTGCTTTTTGATAGTTCTCTTGTGCTTCCTTAAACTTTTTTTGCTGATAATATAAATTTCCGAGACCATAATAAGCAGTTGCAGCTTCGGAATCAAGTTCCACCGCTTTGTCGAAAAAACGTTTCGAACGTTCATAATCATTCATATGTAATAATAAATTTCCAAAGTTAATATATCCCAGTGGATCATTCGGATTTTCAGTGATTGCATCATTTAACAGTTCTGCAGCTTTTTCAAATTTTTTTTCTTCTATATATTTAATTATCATTTCATTATTATTCAATAAAATCCTCTCCAGTTTTAAAAATGAAGGGATATGGATCATTAAATAAATCCTATCCCTTATTTTACTAACCTACATATTGAAGTGGTGAATCATTTTTCATGATTTTATCAATCGTACCTCCGCCAAGACAAACATCACCATCATAGAAAACAACTGCTTGTCCTGGTGTAATTGCCCTTTGTCTTTCATCGAACTCAACTAAAACCTGATTATCTTCTAATATTGTTACTTTTACTTTATTATCTTTTTGACGATAACGGAATTTTGCTGTACAAGTAAAGGTTTCATTTATCTCTTTATTAAAATCAATCCAGTTCACATCGGTTGCTAACAAGCTATCGGAGTATAAAAATTCGTTTGTAAAACCTTGTTCAACATACAATATATTTTCTTTTAAATTTTTCCCAACGACAAACCACGGATCACCTGCTCCACCAATACCAAGACCTTGGCGCTGACCTATTGTATAATACATCAGGCCATCATGACGACCTTTCCATTCGCCTTCTAAAGTTCTCATTTCTCCTGGTTGTGCCGGTAAATACTCGCTCAAAAATTCTTTAAAATTGCGCTCACCAATAAAGCATATTCCCGTGCTATCTTTTTTTGTCGCTGTTACAAGGTTATGTTTTTTTGCAATTTCACGTACCTCCGGCTTAGTTAAATGACCTAATGGAAACATTACTTTCTTTAAAACATCCTCGGATAATTGATTGAGGAAGTAAGTTTGATCCTTATTATCATCAATTCCACGAAGCATTTCTACACGTCCATCAGTTCTACGTACTTGTGCATAATGCCCTGTTGCTAAATAATCAGCTCCTAAATCAAGTGCATGGTCTAAAAATGCTTTGAACTTAATTTCCTTATTACACATGACATCTGGATTAGGAGTTCTCCCGGCTTTATATTCATCTAAAAAATAAGTGAATACTTTATCCCAATATTGTTTTTCGAAATTTACGGAATAATACGGGATATCTAACTGATTACAAACACGCACAACATCTTCAAAATCTTCCGTAGCCGTACATACACCAAATTCATCCGTATCGTCCCAGTTTTTCATGAATATTCCAACCACATCATAACCTTGTTCTTTAAGCAAAAGAGCCGCAACAGAAGAGTCAACTCCTCCACTCATTCCAATTACTACACGAATATTTGCATTGTCATTTGACATGTTGGTCACCTTCTTTCCTTAGATGTTAATCTATGAATAATTTTTGCAATTCTTTCCGCTGCATCTTCAATATCTTCCATTGTATTATGTGAACCAAAGCTAAAACGGACAGAGTTTTTTGTTCGTTCATCTTTACTGCCATACATTGCAGTCAGAACATGAGAAGGATCAATGGAACCAGCTGTACATGCACTTCCACTTGAAGCTGCAATACCTCCTAAATCAAAGTTTGTCAGCAATGATTCTACATTTGTCCCAGGAAAACTAACATTAACAGTAGATGGAATCATTAAATCAAGATCTCCATTGACTTGATAATTAACTTCCCTTTCTTTTAATATATTTAGAAACTTTTCTCGGTACGCTTCATATTTTTCGTGATTTGCATGACGATTTCCCGCTACTAACTCAACAGCCTTTTGAAAACCGACCACTCCCGTTATATTTTCTGTTCCTGGACGTCGTTTTCTTTCCTGCTCTCCTCCATAGGCTTGTGCTATAATTGGCACATCTTCAGCTACATATAAAAATCCTATCCCTTTTGGGCCATTAATTTTATGAGATGAAACAGATAACAAATCAATGTCAAGTTCCTGCACATCAATTTCTAACAACCCATACGCTTGTACAGCATCCGTATGAAAATAAATGCCTGTATCTTTTAACATCTTTCCAATTTCCTGTATTGGCTGAATCACACCTGTTTCATTATTAACATACATAACAGAAACGAGAATGGTTTCATTAGTAAGTGCTTCTTGTAAGTCGTTAACGGATATTTTTCCGTTTTCATATACAGGCAAATAAGTAACTTGAAACCCTTCCGATTCTAAATATTCAGCTGCATGAAGCGCGGCATGATGTTCTTGAGCTGTAGTGATAATATGATTACCTTTTTCTCGATTGGCCTTCGCTGTACCAATTAATGCTAAGTTATCAGCTTCAGTTCCTCCGCTTGTAAAGATAATATTTTTTTCATCAGCATGAATACTTTTTGCCATCGTCCGTCTGGCCTGATCCATTAATTGTCTCGCTTTACGCCCAAAGGAGTGAACACTCGATGGATTTCCAAATACTTCCGTTTCGATTGGATACATTGCACGAATGACCTCTTTTGCTACCGGTGTCGTTGCGGCATGATCCAAGTATATTTGTTTCATTACTACCTTTCCTTCCTAAATTAATGTAACATTAAATATAAAACATATATGATTCCTGCTGCTTTTGATGATCATGTCGAATCAAATCTTCTAATGTTGTTGAGTCAAGAACATTTTTAACAGCATCTCTTACTCGCATCCATAGTTCTTGTTTTGCTGGTTCTTCCTCTTCAATACCTTCAACAGGAGTAATAGGCCCTTCAAGAACTCTAATAACATCCCCCGTTGTAATATTATTTGGTTCTTTTGGTAATATATAACCACCATATGCACCACGAATACTTTTCACAAGACCAGCATTTCGAAGCGGGGAAGCAAGTTGTTCTAAATAATGCTCTGATAAATTATTATTCCTAGCAATTGTTTTTAATGGTAAAGGTCCTTTACCATAATTTCTTGCAAGTTCTATCATTATTGTTAATCCGTAACGCCCTTTAGTGGATATTTTCATTTAATACACCTCTATTTTCAAGTAAACCGCCTATATCAGAAAAATACATATCATATCTTAACTTTTATATGATGACAATACTTTACATTATACCATGAATAGCATAGTTCTTGCATTTTATCCACATCAAACTTACGCTTAAATAAATAGGAATCTACTTTAAAAACTGATTACCTGCAACTAGATGAGTTGATACTCTAAATCTTTTAATATTATTATCTAAATATTAGATTTAAATATTCTATTAATAAAGGACGATTAAAATGAAGCAAAAACCACTCGCTCTGCGAATGAGACCAAAACATATAAACGATATTATCGGACAAGAACATCTTGTCAATGAAGATAAAATTTTAAATCGAATGGTAAAAGCAAAAAGTTTAGCTTCGATGATTCTTTTTGGCCCACCAGGTACAGGTAAAACATCATTAGCCAATGCATTAGCTAAAACATTACAACTTAGAGTGAAAATGTTAAATGCTGTGGTAGATAGAAAAAAAGATATGGAAATTGTAGTTGAAGAAGCTAAAATGACTGGACAAATTGTACTTATTCTTGACGAAGTTCACCGTTTAGATAAAGCAAAACAAGATTTTCTACTGCCACATTTAGAAAGCAATTTGATTACAATGATTGGATGTACAACAAGTAATCCTTACCACTCCATTAATCCCGCAATTCGGAGCAGATGTCATTTATTCGAATTACACGCACTGGATAAAAATGATGTTATAACAGCGATAGAACGTGCCATTAAAGATAAAGAAAATGGACTAGGTGATCATCCAATTGTAATAACAGACGATGCATTAAATCATTTTGCCATAAGTTCAAACGGCGATATGCGAGCGGCTTTAAATGGATTAGAGTTAGCTGCCTACTCCACCCCTCAAGTGGATGGACAAATTGTTATAGATTTAAAGATAGCCGAAGAATGCATGCAAAAGAAAAGCTTTTCTCATGATAAAGGTGGAGATGCGCATTATGATGTTCTCTCTGCATTTCAAAAATCAATTAGAGGAAGTGACGTTGATGCTGCTCTTCATTATTTAGGCCGGTTAATTGAAGCAGGTGATTTGGACAGCATTGCCAGACGAATGGTAGTAACAGCATACGAGGACATTGGTGTAGCTAATCCACAAGCAGGCCCAAGAACTTTAGCTGCTGTCGAAGCAGCAGAAAGAGTTGGATTTCCTGAAGCACGTATCCCCCTTGCTGTCGCTATAGTGGAACTATGTTTATCTCCAAAATCCAACACAGCGTATAAGGCACTTGATGCTGCTCTAAGTGATATTCGAGCTGGAAAAACTGGAGATATACCTATTCATTTAAAAGATGCCCATTATAAAGGGGCAAAAACTCTCGGTCGTGGTGTTAACTATAAATACCCACATAATTTTACGAATGGCTGGGTGAGTCAACAATATTTACCTGACGCTATTAAAAACAAACAATATTATCATCCAAAAAACTCAAGTAAATTTGAACAGGCTATGAAGCAAGTTCATGATAAAATAACACAAGATAAAAAGAAACAACGGTAATACAGGTATAAATCCTTATCCAAGCGGTAAAACTAAATCATAGATGTAACTAGTCACTTAGCATTCTATCTAAAGGATTTTTTAAACTACTAAATCTATTGATTTAATGATCGATGCTGTATTGGAAAAGGAGATGAAGAAATTGGTCAAAGTTAGACAAGACGCATGGTCCCATGAAGACGATTTACTACTTGCCGAAACTGTATTGCGTCATATAAGGGAAGGCAGTACTCAATTAAATGCTTTTGAAGAGGTTGGTGATAAATTAAATCGTACTTCTGCCGCATGCGGATTTCGCTGGAATGCAGAAATAAGAAATAAATATGAAAGTGCAATTGATTTAGCTAAACGACAACGAAAAGAAAAAAAACGTGCAATGAAATCAAACAGAAAAAATCGGACAAAACAATCCATCCCTACTGTCCAGACTTCTAATTATACAGATTATAATACGAATAGAAGTCAACTAGATTCCGAACTTACACTTGATTCTGTCATAGAATTCTTAACAAAATTAAAAATAGACTTTAATCAATCTAATCAATCCAAATTAACATTAGACCATACAATAAAAGAAAATGAAATGCTACAAAATAAAGTTACGGAACTTGAAAAAAAATTAAATCAAACTGAACAACAATTAAATACTATTCAGGAAGATTATCAATCATTTATCCAAATTATGGAGCGCGCTAGAAAAATGACGGTTCTTGATGACCAAGGATCACTCCAACCTCCCAAATTCAGAATGGATAAAAATGGTAACCTGGAACAATTAGCAGATGGTTCCAATTAAAACTTCAAAAGCGATGATTCTAAGTTTAAGAATCACCGCTTTTTTAATATTTTAAGAGTAAATAATAAACCGATTTTCTCCTATTTAGAGCAACCGGCTTTTTACTGTACTTTTATAAAATCCCAATTGTGCCGTCTATTTTAAACTTTTGATCCCGCTTTTAGCAGGTGGGTGCTTTGTTTCATATTTTTTATGCTTCCTCCAGAAAAGGCATGCACGCAACATGAAAACCAATTAAGCTCCCTTTTATATTGGTGTTCGGTCAAAATGTAAGGATAGACGTACACATCAGGATTATTTACTGTATTTTATTTGTAAAATAAGTTTATCATAGACTAATTATTTTTTCAACAGCTTGAATTAAAAATATACTTTTTACCTATATTCTATTATTTAGTTGTATCCTTTTTTTCTGAGATACTAATCGAAAGATCCTGTAGTTGTGCATTACTTACTTTGTCAGGCGCATCTGTCATTAAGTCAGAGGCAGATGCTGTTTTTGGAAACAGTATTGTATCACGCAAATTATTTCGACCAGCTAACAACATGACAATGCGATCTAATCCAAGTGCAATTCCACCATGTGGCGGAGCACCGTATTCTAAAGCTTCTAGTAAAAAGCCAAATTGTTTTTCTGCTTTTTCCTTATCAAACCCAAGAACTTCAAACATTTTATCTTGTTGTTCACGCTTATAATTACGCAGTGATCCTCCACCTAATTCATATCCATTTAAAACCAGGTCATACGCATGTGCACGTACATTTTTCGGATTGGTTTCTAATTGCTCCATATCTTCTTCAATAGCTCTTGTAAATGGATGATGTGCCGCAACATATCTTTCTTCGGTTTCATCATATTCAAGCAATGGCCAATCTGTCACCCACAGGAAATTAAATTGTGAATGATCTATTAAACCAAGCTCCTTACCGAGTTTTAATCTCAAAGCACCTAAGCTATCATAAACTACAGAAGCTTTATCTGCAACAAATAAAAATAAATCTCCATCTTCTCCATTGGCAAGATTTATAATAGCTTGTTTTTCTTCATCAGATAAAAATTTAGCTATCGGTCCTTTTACCTCAGCACCTTCCAATTTTAGCCAAGCAAGGCCTTTGGCATCATAAACTTTAACATATTCCGTTAATTTATCTATATCTTTTCGAGAAAAGTTTTTCGCTTGTCCTTTGACATTAAGCAAAGCTACTTTTCCACCATTTTTAACTGCACTCTCGAATACCTTGAACTCTGAATCTTTTACCACCTCTGAGACATGAATTAATTCCATCGCAAATCGAGTATCTGGCTTATCTGATCCGAAACGATTCATCGCCTCATGATAAGTAATCCTTGGCATCGGCAGCTGAATATCTACATTTTTCACCTCTTTCATCACATTCTTCATCATTTCTTCCGTCATTTGCATAATTTCATCACTTGTCATAAAAGAGGTTTCAATATCAATTTGTGTAAATTCTGGTTGACGATCAGCTCGCAAATCTTCATCCCGAAAACAACGAGCGATTTGATAATATTTTTCAAATCCACCGATCATTATCAATTGTTTAAATAACTGTGGAGACTGTGGCAATGCATAAAACTCGCCCGGATGAACTCTACTTGGTACAAGATAGTCTCTTGCCCCTTCAGGTGTACTTTTTGTTAAAATTGGTGTTTCCATCTCCAAATAACCATCATCATTTAGAAATTTGCGGATTTCTGTTGTTATTTGGTGTCGTAATTTAAATGTCTCTTGTAATTCGCTTCTTCTAAGATCCATATAACGGTATTTTAGCCGTAAATCTTCAGATACATCCGAATCATTTTCAATAAGAAATGGTGGAGTTTTGGCCTTATTTAAAATATCAATTTTAGAAGCAATAACCTCTATTTTACCAGTTTTCATAGATGGGTTAATTGTACCTTCTCCACGCTGCACAACTTTCCCCTTCACTTCAATAACATATTCGCTTCTGACTTTATCTGCAACAGCCAAAGCTTCACTAGAGTCGTCTGGATTAAATACAACTTGAATTATTCCAGATTTATCACGTAAGTCGATAAAAATAAGTCCTCCAAGGTCCCGTCTTTTTTGTACCCAGCCCTTTAACAATACTTTATTTCCAATTTCTGTTTCACTTAATGTAGTTGCAAGTATTCGTTCACTCATCCTTATTTCCTCCTAGAAGCTTATCCTTCATATAATCTTTAATATTTTCAAATGAAACTTCTTCTTGTTCTCCTGTTTTCATTTCTTTAACGCTGATTATTTCTTTTTCTAGCTCACTTTCTCCAATTATAAGTACAAATTTTGCACGATATCTGTCAGCCGCTTTAAATTGAGCTCTCATTTTTCTATTTTGATAATCTTTATCTACTTGCATTCCATTTTTTCTTAGTATATGAACCAAGCGTACTGCTTCTTTTTCTGCATCTGAGCCAACAGCTACAACATAAGCATCCAATTGATTTTCTTGTGTAATATCAATTTCCTCTGCTTCCAATGCCATAAGTAATCGTTCTAAACCCATTCCAAATCCTATTCCAGGTGTATCAGGACCGCCTAACTCTTCTATAAGTCCGTTATATCTTCCTCCACCAGTTAATGTTGTAATGGCACCAAATCCTTTTGCCTCACTCATAATTTCAAAAGCGGTATGATTATAATAATCAAGACCCCTGACTAAATTCGGATCAACTTCATACGTAATATCCATCATCGTCAAATATTCTTTTACTTTTTCAAAGTAGTTTTTGGATTGCTCATTTAAAAAATCTAAGATAGATGGTGCAGTTTTCATTGATGGATGATTCCTATCTTTTTTACAGTCAAGAATACGTAATGGATTGGTTTGAAGTCGATTATTGCAGTCTTCACATAGCTCTTCTTTTACAGGTGTAAAATGATTAATCAAGGCTTCCCTATAATGAGTACGACTTTCCTTATCTCCTAGAGTGTTAATGACTAATTTTAAAGACTTCAAACCCAATTCTTGATAACATCTCATTGCTAAATCAATTACTTCCGCATCAACAGCTGGATCTGGACTACCTAATACTTCCACACCAAATTGATTTAATTGACGCATTCTTCCTTGTTGGGGGCGCTCATAACGAAACATTTGCATAAAATAGTATAATTTAATTGGTTGGTTCGGATCGCCGTACAATTTGTTTTGTACAAAAGCCCTAGCAACAGCGGCGGTTCCTTCAGGACGAAGTGTTATACTTCTTCCACCCCTATCTTTAAATGTATACATTTCTTTTTGAACGATATCTGTTGAATCCCCTACTCCTCTTTGAAACACTTCCGTATGTTCAAATAATGGTGTGCGAATTTCATTATAATGATATCTATTACAAACATCTTTTATTTTTTCTTCTACATATTGCCACTTCTCGGCTTCTTGTGGCAATATGTCAGTGGTACCTCGTGGCGCACTCATTTTCATTACTAATCCCTCCAAAATTTTCGAATATAAAAAGACTCCCATCCCTAATAAAAATAGGGACGGGAGTCTTACCCGCGTTGCCACCCCAGTTGTTACAAGTTCCTTAAAACAAGTAACCACTCTACACAGTTAACGCCTGCAAAACGTTCATATTTACTATATTTTTCAACATGAATCCTAGGGAATGTCGTTCATTAGACCATGATGTAAAAATGTTTTCAGCCTACGGACATTTTCTCTCTGAACATCTGGATCCTAATTACTCTTTCCTTCATTGGATATCTCTTTTATCTTGTATGGAATGATTATATGTTAATGAATCCATTTATTATTGTCAAGTTCTTATTACTTTTTTCTTTAATGTGTTTACTTCACCAATGGAAATCCCTAATTCTTCAGCAATTTCCATATGATTTGCCGTACCTTCAAGTTCTAAAAATTGATGGAAATCTACCCCAAATACATCTTTACTTCTATTTGCAGTCCAGTGTTTTTCTTGTATTCGCAAATGAATTCCTCCTTCAATAAGTATAGTTTTACCAAAAGCAAAACAATTTATTAAAAGGGAATCATTTTTTTATCTAAAGATAATTCATTATTTTTAACAATGGCATAAATTATCTAAAAATTCAATGGACAAAAAACAATCGATTACTTATCTTTACTATCAATAATAATTGTGACAGGTCCCTCATTCGTTAATTGAATATCCATCATCGCACCGAATTCACCCGTTTCAACAGGAACTTCTTCTTCTTCAATTAGCTTATTAAATTGTTCATATAATTCATTAGCTTGATCAGGCTTAGCTGCTTTAACAAAACTTGGACGTCGGCCTTTTTTAGTGTCACCGTACAAGGTAAACTGGGAAATAGAGAGAACACTTCCTCCAACATCTTTTAACGATAAGTTCATTTTTTCATTATCATCTTCAAAGATACGTAAATGAACTAGCTTATTTACAAGATACTTAGCATCTTCTATTGTGTCATCATGTGTGACACCAACTAATAAAACAAGGCCTTTTTCAATACTTCCTATTTTTTTATTGTTTACTGTTACACTTGCATTTTTTGCACGTTGAATAACGACTTTCATCCTCAAACCCCTTTCACATGATTGCTATTATTGAATGGTGCGTGTTACTGTATATATATCCTTAATTTGCTTGATTCGATCGACAACTTTATGAAGGTGTGATGTATTATTAATTAAAATGGTTATCTGTATTGTGGCCATTTTATTTCGATCTGACCTTCCATTAACATGAGTTATATTTGTTTTCATTTCATTTACTGCTTGTAGGACTTCATTTAGTAAGCCACGCCGATCAAATCCTGTAACTTCTAAGTCTACATGATATTGTCGTTTAGAAATCCGATGCTGTTTCCACTGCACATCAATATAACGTTCTTTAGCCTCTTCTGTCTGTACGTTTGGACAGTCTGCTCGATGAACGGAAACCCCTCTCCCCTTCGTAATATAACCAACAATTTTATCACCAGGAACTGGGTTACAACATTTAGAAAGACGCACAAGTAAATTATCTACACCTTCAACTTTTATCCCTGAGTCTTTTTTGACTGACTTTTTTATATTTTCATCTGACTTAACAACTTCTTCAATTGTTTTTTCTATGTCTTGTTCTTCCTCTTTTCGAAGATTGTCTGTCAGTCTATTTGCAACTAATGCGGCTGTAATCCCTTGGTATCCCACCGCAGCGTACATATCCTCTTCATTAGTAAAATTAAACTTCTCATTAACCCGCTCAAGATTTTCTTGAGTTAAAGCGTCTTTTAGTTCAATATTGAGCGCTCTAATTTCTTTTTCGACGAGTTCTTTTCCTTTTCGGATATTTTCGTCACGACGCTGTTTTTTGAAAAATTGTCTAATTTTATTTTTAGCTTGTGATGTTTGAGTTAAATTTAACCAGTCTTGTGAAGGTCCATAAGAGTGTTTAGATGTCATCACTTCTACAATATCGCCATTTTTTAGTTTATAATCAAGTGGTTCCATTTTTCCATTTACTTTTGCTCCAATCGTTTGATTACCAATTTCCGTATGAATACGATAGGCAAAGTCAATCGGTACAGAACCAGACGGAAGTTCGATAACATCTCCTCTTGGTGTGAATACGTAAACCATATCAGAGAAAAAGTCTACTTTTAATGATTCAATAAATTCTTCTGCATCTTTAGCTTCGTTTTGCCACTCTAAAATCTCTCTAAACCATGTTAATTTTTCCTCGAATGATTTATTTGTTTTGCTCGCTTGTTTTCCTTCTTTATAAGCCCAGTGAGCAGCAATTCCATATTCAGCAATTTCGTGCATCTCTTCTGTACGAATTTGTACTTCTAGTGGATCACCTTTAGGTCCAATAACTGTGGTGTGCAAGGATTGATAAAGATTTGGTTTTGGCATTGCGATATAGTCTTTAAACCTTCCAGGCATAGGTTTCCAACATGTATGAATAATTCCTAATACGGCATAACAATCTTTAATGCTACTAACAATAATACGAACTGCTAATAGATCATATATTTCATTGAATTGTTTATTTTGTTTAACCATTTTTCTATAGATACTATATAAATGCTTCGGGCGACCAGAGATTTCCGCCTCAATATTTACTTCTTTTAACTGTTTATTTACTTCTACAATAACGTCTTCAATATATGATTCTCGTTCAACTCTTTTTTGTTTCATCAATTGAACAATCCGATAGTATTGTTGGGGATTCAAGTATCTTAAAGCGATGTCTTCTAATTCCCATTTGATCGTTGAGATTCCTAGTCTGTGGGCAAGAGGTGCAAAAATTTCCAATGTTTCATTTGAAATTCTCCTTTGCTTTTCAGGAGGCAGATGCTTGAGGGTGCGCATATTATGCAAACGATCTGCAAGCTTAATTAAGATAACTCTGATATCTTTTGCCATAGCAACAAACATTTTTCGGTGATTCTCTGCCTGCAAAGCCTCTTTTGATTTATACTTTATTTTTCCTAGTTTTGTAACGCCGTCCACAACCATTGCAACCTCTTCATTAAATGTTTCACGAAGATCTGCCAATGTAACCTCTGTGTCTTCTACCACATCATGTAAAAAACCACCTGCAATTGTCACAGGGTCCATTCTTAAACCAACCAGAATATTAGCTACGTGAACAGGATGGTTAATATATGGTTCACCTGATTTTCGATATTGATCCTTATGTGCATCTTTCGCAAATCCATAAGCACGCTGAATAAAATCCATATCATTTTTTGATAAATAATCGCTAGCCTTATTTATTATACTTTTTATCGTAACTATTTCATTTTTGGCCATCTAATCACCTTAATTCATTGTATAAAATACAAAATTAACAATATATATATTTTCTAATAGTATCGAAAATTTCTCTTAAAAAGTAAAGAAAAAAATCTCAGGAATATGAATATAATAATAGGTCTAACGAATTTCACATCAAATACGTCAGACCTAGTTTTTATATAACCTAATAACTCATTAAAGAAAGAACATCGTATCCTTTTAGTTTTTCCATTCCGTTTAAATAGGATAGTTCGATTAAAAACGCGCAACCAATTACTATACCGCCAAGTTCTTCAACAAGTTTAATTGTTGCTTCTATTGTACCACCCGTTGCAAGTAAATCATCAGTAACCAACACGCGCTGTCCCGGTTTTATAGCATCTTTATGTATGGTTAGAATATTCTCCCCATATTCCAAACCATAATCAACCTTAATTACTTCTCTTGGTAGCTTGCCTTCTTTACGAACTGGTGCAAATCC
>Ga0079226_10002009_pt1 | contig 15622 bp, 18 predicted proteins | sample Poulit2014_FD_76345 | JGI IMG/M metagenome (GOLD analysis project Ga0079226, IMG submission 76345) | Agricultural soil microbial communities from Georgia to study Nitrogen management - Poultry litter 2014 | ecosystem: Environmental > Terrestrial > Soil > Agricultural land | place: USA: Georgia...
ATGTCTGATTATACGGATCTTGACATTGAACTGATCCTGTTAGGGAATGAAAAAAGACTAGAGTCGAATTATGAAGTTGCTATTTTCCGTTTAATCCAAGAGGCACTACAAAATGCGATTAATCATGCTGAAGCAGATTCTATAAAAATAGTAATTGAATCGAAGAGTGACCGAATAAATATTATGGTACAAGATGATGGGAAAGGCTTTGATGCGGAGAAAGAAGAATGCAAGGAAGATTCTTATGGATTAATAGGGATGAGAGAACGCATTGAAATTTTACATGGGGAACTACAAATTAGTTCGAAAGAAGGGTGTGGAACGACGATAAGGATTAAACTACCATATAAGAAAGAAGATAAATAGGACTTTATTGTTATGTTTTGTGATAGTTTTATATAATTTGGTGCATTTTTCTTCATTAACATATACAATAAGGAAAAACTGATGGAGGGAATACGAGTATGGAGTCACAAGATGTTATTACTATTGCACTAATTGATGATCATAAATTATTTCGAGAAGGAGTTAAACGGATTTTAAGCTTTGAACCAATGTTTGAAGTGGTGGCAGAAGCGGATGATGGACTAGAGGCAAAAGAAATTGTTGACGAACATCAGCCGGATATTGTCTTAATGGATATCAATATGCCAGAGATGAATGGAATAGAGGCTACGAAAGAATTGTTACAAAATAACGATGAATTAAAAATTATTATTTTATCCATTCACGAAGATGAAAGCTATGTAACGCATGCCTTACAAACGGGTGCACAAGGCTACTTATTAAAAGAGATGGATACGGAATCTTTGATGGAAGCAATCAAAGTTGTTTATGAGGGTGGTTCTTATTTACATCCAAAAGTTACTCATAATCTCGTACATGAATATAGAAAACTAGTAAAAACAAAAGAAAAGAACATTAATTCAAATGAGATTGAATATAGAAAACCATTACACTTATTAACAAAACGTGAATGTCAAGTGCTACAATTATTATCAGAAGGTCAAAGCAACCGAAAAATTGCTGAAACACTAGTGATCAGTGAAAAAACTGTTAAAAACCACGTAAGTAATATTTTGCAAAAAATGGATGTTAACGATCGAACACAGGCGGTTGTTACGGCAATTAGAAACGGTTGGGTAGAAGTATTTTAATCGCATTATAAAGGGGGGCAATAAGTTGAAAATAGCTATTGTAACAGACAGTACTGCATATATACCTGAAGATTTAGTAAAAAAATATAATATACATATTATTCCATTAAGCGTTGTTTTTGGTGATGATTCGTATCGCGAAGGAATTGATCTTTCCACAGAAGCTTTTTATCAAAAAGTGAAAGAGTCTGAAAATTTACCTTCCACGTCACAGCCAGCGATCGGATCTTTTGTCGAATTATACGAAGAGCTTGCGAATCAGCATGATGCAATCATTTCTATACATTTGTCAAAGAAATTTAGTGGAACGTATGAGGCTGCAAAAACTGCTGGTACGATGGTGGAGAATATAGAAGTATTTGCATATGATTCAGAACTAAGTGCGATGCCTCAAGGGTTTTATGCGATAGAAGCGGCAGAAATGGCTCAAGCTGGACGGACAGTTGATTACATACTAACGAAACTGGATGAGATGAAAAGTAAAACACGTTCCTATTTTATGGTCGATGATTTAAGTCATTTACAACGAGGTGGAAGGTTAAATAGTGCTCAAGCTATTCTTGGCAGCTTACTAAATATTAAGCCTGTTTTACATATCGTAGATGGTCTTATTGTGCCATTTGAGAAAATTCGAACGCGAAAAAAAGCGATTAATCGAATCATGGGAATGTTGGAAGAAGATGTACAACAAAAAAAGGTTAGAAGAGTAGTTTTTATCCATGCGAATAATGAAGCAGCAGTTTTGAAGTTACGTGATCAATTTTCTGACAAATATCATGACATTGAAACAATTATTAGTTATTTTGGTCCAGTTATTGGAACTCATTTAGGTGAAGATTCGATCGGTGTTTCTTGGTATACGGAATGAGGTGACTGGATTGAAGTTATTTGTAAAACGATTATTTAAAAAGACTTTCCCACTATGGTTGAAAAAACCGGGGAGTACATCTGTAACAAACTCTCCGGTCACCGCTAGCAACTATAAATCGCACCCATTATCCTCCTCATTTCTACGTGAACTATCTTGTAAATATGAAGGGAAATTACTGTTGCGAAAAGAAATAACGGTAAATGAGGAAGTATTTCAACGTTTATTATCCAATCATTTATTTACCTCACTTCCATCTCTTCAAAAAAAATTTTTCTCCCTAATTTGTAAACGGTGTAATAATAAAAAACAATCTCTTTTTGCAAAAATACCATGTTTACGATGTAACGAAACACATTATTATTGCAGGAAATGCATTGCAATGGGACGAATAATGGAATGCGAGCCATTATATTACTGGACCGGAGAGGGGTATGATTGGCCTCGAGTTTCTCAACCATGTAGTTGGAAAGGAACGTTATCCCCTCCGCAAAAGCGTGCAGCTAACAAAATAAAAAATGTAGTGATAAAGGGAGGAAAGCTGTTGGTCTGGGCGGTTACTGGTGCGGGAAAAACAGAAATGTTATATCCTGGAATAACAGTTGCATTACAGAAAGGAAAGCGAGTTTGTATTGCAACACCCCGAAAAGATGTTGTCCGTGAACTTCTTCCTCGCCTGCAACAAGCTTTTACGTCAATTCATATTCAAGGTTTATATAGTGGTAGCAGGGATAATGATGGCACTGCACAACTCATTATTTCAACAACTCATCAATTGTTCCGATACTTTAACGCTTTTGATGTTTTAATCATTGATGAAATTGATGCTTTTCCTTTTCATCAAGATACCACTTTACATTTTGCTGCAAGCCGAGCAGTAAAAAAAATGGCTTCCCTCATTTATTTAACGGCAACTCCAAGTGAAAAGCTCCAATCCGACATCGCTTTTAAAAAGTTGGACCATGTGTTTGTTCCAGTACGTTTCCATGGTCATCCCTTGCCTGTTCCGAAAACGATTAGATGTTCTACACACAAACGAATGGATGGACAAGTTATTCTTCCTCCTCAATTTAAATATTGGTTTAAAAAAAGACGTGTTCCCTCGAGACAATTACTTATATTTGTACCAACCATTCAATTAGCAGAAAAATTAAAGCAACCGATCACACAACTACTTTTACGAAATAAATGGATCACTACGAGGTTTCAAATCGAGAGTGTTCATGCAGAAGACAGAAAACGAGAGCAAAAAATAGAACGTTTTCGTAACAAGCAAATTCGAGCATTGGTAACGACAACAATACTTGAAAGAGGAGTTACGTTTCCGGAAATAGATGTTGTTGTTTTGCGCGCAGATCATTCTACATTTGATGAAGCGGCATTAATCCAAATAGCAGGGCGCGCTGGTCGCAGTTCAATTGATCCTGTTGGAGAGATTGTCTTTTTTCATGATGGAAAAACAAATGCAATGGTACATGCAAAGCAACAAATTATAAAAATGAATCAACGTGCAAGAAAACTCATTCATAAAGCCCAGCAGTAATATGCGAACCAATAACTAAATAATTATTTAGTTATTAAAAGATAAAACAGATAAATAAGGAAGGAAAAACAGGTGCGAAATTAAGCCTAAATATAATATACGAGGAGAGATAATATTTGTATTATTGTTTATGGTGTGATGAGGAATTAATTATTCAATTGGGATGGAGCAATGTTTTTGATGTGAAAAAGCCTTATAGAATTTGTCCACAATGTTGGAGTAACTTTCAGAAAGTTCAAGAGATAAAATGCCAAGTTTGTAGCAGACCGAATGTAAAGCGGATATGCCACGACTGTAAACAATGGTCCAAGTTTTATGATGGAAAAGATCCACTGATAAAAAATATTTCTCTATTTACATACAACTCCTTTATGAAAGAAGTCATTACACGATGGAAATATCAAGGAGATTACATACTAGGCGAAATGTTTGGAACGACTTTTCAGACAATATTTAAAAAGACATTTCCTTCGTTGCGGAAAAAAGCTATTATCGTCCCAATCCCATTAAGTAAAGAGCGTTCAATCGAAAGAGGGTTTAATCAAGCAACTAGTTTAGCCACTTATCTAACGGAATGTCCCCAAATGCTATTAGCTCGCCATCATCGTGAAAAACAGGCGAAAAAGACGAGAATGCAACGGATGATGACGAAAAATCCATTTTATTTAAAAAATACACTAAACAAACCTGTCATTTTAGTCGATGATATATATACAACAGGTAGAACGGTTCGGCATGCTGTAACTCTTTTAAAAGACAATGGCTGTCCAGAAGTGTATGCATACACATTAATTCGTGGGTAGAGACTCTTTCATTTATGATATACTATAAAAAAACAAGTGAACAGGTGATTATTGTGAGTCAATTAAGTAATTGTGTTCGGTGTGGAACCGTATTTGCTAAAACAATTCGAGATATTTGCCCATCTTGTTATCGTGAAGAGGAGCAAGCTTTTCAAAGAGTATATCGTTTTTTAACAAAACGGAAGAACCGGGAAGCAACAATAAAAGAGATTGTTTTGGCGACTGAAGTGGAAGAAGAATTGATCATTAAATTCATGAAAGAGAATAGGCTTCGCACTTCACAATTTCCAAAACTTGCTTATCCATGTGAAAAATGTGGAGTTGATATTGTAGAAGGAAGACTTTGCTACGCTTGCTCTTCAGAAATTAAAGCAGATCTAAATATGCAAAATGAATTAGATAAACTCATTCAGGAAAGAAAAGAACGGGAACATGAATCCATATACTATACGATAAATAAAGACGATAAACAATGAAAATTTAAGTTTTTGGACAATAATCCGATATTAATAATAATAAATTATCGTGAATAGATGAAGGAGAAAGGAGCAGAGAAATGAAAATTCAAGGGCCAAATCCTTTCATAAATAAGTATCGGAACCAGCAACAAAAACAAGTCGTTCATAACACGAAATCTAAAAATGACGAACTAAAAATTTCGGCGAAAGCGAAAAAACTTCACCAAAATGATTCGACTTCCATCGGACGTTCAAAATATGTTGCTGACATTAAAAAAAGAATACAGTCAGGTGAATACAAAATTGATTATGAGAAAACTGCACGGAAAATGATCGATTTTTGGACGAAAAACGTGTAATGGGAGGTTCGTATCATTATTATTCAAAAGGTTATCGATAATATTAATAATTTAACAAAATCACACGAAAAATTATTATCTTTATCAAAAAATAAAACAGAATTTATAAAGCAAGGTAAAATGGAAGAGCTCTCCAAACTGCTCATGCAGGAGAGGAAAATGCTACAAGAAATTAGCCAGGAAGAGAATAAACGACAAGAATTGGTTGAACAAACTTTTCAAGAACTAAATATAGTAGCAAATGAAAAAACAGCTAATGAATTAATAATGCATATGGAAAATCTAGCAGAAAAACAACGGTTAGAAACCGCTGTGACAGATCTCATACAAACAATTGCATCATTAAAGAAGACAGAACAATTAAATCAATCACTTATTCAACAGTCGATGCAATTTGTTCAATTATCGTTAGAAATGTTACAACCGGAAACGAAGAATATAAATTACAGTAAAGAACAAATAAAAAGAGATTCGGTTAAACAAACTGTTTTTGATTCGAAAGTATAAAAAGGATAGAGTTAAGGAGATAAAAGATGAGCACCTTTCAAGGATTAGAAATGGCCAAAAAAGCACTTTCTGCTCAGCAGGGAGCACTATATACTACAGGACATAATATTTCGAATGTGAATACACCAGGGTACTCTAGACAGCGAGTTAATTTTGAAACGACGACACCATTTCCTGTACCATCGCGCGTCCAACCTCAAATTGCCGGTCAAATGGGAACAGGGGTGGAAATTGGAACGGTTCAACGTATTCGTGATCAGTTTCTTGATATGCAATTTCGTGCTGAAAATAGTCGCCTCGGATATTGGGAGTCAAAACAAGAAGCATTAAGTCGGATGGAAGATTTATTAAATGAACCATCGGAGAATGGTTTATCTAAAACAATGGATCGCTTTTGGCAATCATTACAAGATCTGGCAGACCACCCTGAAAACACAGGGGCTCGCTCTGTCGTTGCTCAGAGGGGATTAGCTTTAGCGGAAACATTTAATCATTTATCAAAAAGTTTGCAATCTATTGAAGCAGACTTAAAGGAGCAAATCGATGTTTCTGTCGAAGACATTAATTCTTTACTTAGACAAATAAATAATGTTAACGAGCAAATTCAAAAAATTGAACCTCATGGAATGTTGGCGAATGATTTATATGATGAACGTGACCGCCTTATCGATCAACTTTCCGAACATATGAATATTAAAGTCGATTATACACCAAGTAGTGAAAGTGCCCTTGATATAGCAGAAGGTCTCGTATCGATTGAAATATTGGATAGCAGAGGGAATTCGATTGGAGAAAACGAAGATAAAGTATTTTTACTTGATGCGACAAATCCAGAATTATTTTCGGATGAGGTCTTGGAAGTAAATTATAATGAGGATACAGATCTTTTAAGTAACATAGCTATAGGTGGAATTACTGTTGATTTAGATAAAATAGAATTTACAGGTTCGTTTAGTGCGCTAATAGATTCATTTGGTTATATGGATGGTGACGCTGAAAAAGGCGATTATCCAGAAATACTTGCTGAGCTTGATAACATGGCACAAGCATTGGCAGATGCATTTAATGAAGTGCACAAAGATGGGGCCGGTTTAGATACAGATGCAGATGGTAATCCAATTAAAAGTGAAATAGATTTTTTCGTACATAAAGAGGGATCTGATGGAATTACCGCAGAAACAATTACGATTAATCCTGATATTCTAAAAGAGCCAAGCCTCATAGCTGCTGGTGAACTGGAAAAAGGAAGTCGCAATGGGGATAATGCTCTAAAGTTAGCAGATGTATTTGATGAAGCTTTAGAAGATCTTGACGATACATCCATTAGAAAGTTTTATACAGGATTAATTGGAGAGTTAGGTGTAAAAGGACAAGAAGCGCAGAAAATGAAGGAAAACACGGAAATTTTACAAGCGCAAGTTGATCATTCACGGATGTCTGTTAGTGCGGTATCTTTAGATGAAGAAATTTCTAACTTAATTAAATTCCAACATGCGTACAATGCCGCTGCCCGAAATATGACGGCAATTGATGAATTAATTGATCGCATTATTAACCAGATGGGATTAGTAGGAAGGTAAGGTGTGTTTAAATGCGTATTACACAAACAATGTTGCAAAATAATATGTTGAAAAATTTATTCAACAGTCAGGCGCAAATGAATAAATATTTAACACAAATTAATACGGGAAAAAAAATTAGTCGTCCTTCTGATGATCCAGTTGTTGCAATGAAAGGGATGAATTACCGTACGCAAGTAACTGAAGTTGAACAATATCGCAGAAATGCTTCTGAAGTGTGGAACTGGATGGATCATTCCGACGACGCTCTTGACAAAGCAACAAAAGCAATTCAACGCATGGAGTATTTAGCAGTTCAAGCAGCAAATGATACATATGATGAAGAAGAAAGAAAAAGTATTGCTCAAGAGGTTAGACAACTCCAAGAACAGTTGGTAGAACTGGCGAATACGAATGTAAATGGTAAACATATATTTAATGGAACGAATACAGATCAAAAGCCAGTAAATTCAGAAGCTGGAGATGAAGGGTATGAGGTAACATTTGATCCAGATACATTGCATCCAGTAAAGGTAGAAGTGTCAAAAGGAATTCAGCTGGAAGTCAACGTTAGTCCAGAAGAAATTTTTGATCAAGAACTATTTACAAATATTCATAACTTTATTCAAAGACTTGAAGGTAATGATTCTGGAGAAGGCGATCTTAATGATAGTATTAGTGAATTAAATGAAAGTATGTTAAAAATTGTTGATGGGCGCGCAGAACTTGGAGCTAGAATGAATCGTTTAGAATTAATCGAAGATCGATTAGCCCAGCAAGAAATTATTGCCAACGATACGATGGCAAAAAATGAAGGGGTAGATTTTGAAGAAGCGGTTACGAATCTGCTCACACAAGAGGTTATTCATCGTGCAGCACTTGCTGCCGGCTCAAAAATCATTCAACCTTCACTCGTTGATTTTCTAAGGTAAAAATTTAATATAAATTTCGCCCTGTCTTCAACAAGAGTGGACAGGGTTTACCTTTTTATTTGGAAGGAGGATGGAAGGATGCGTTTTCCACAAATTCATATGGACTCACAAATGGCACGTATCGGCATGACGCAAACACCGGCACAACTAGAAATGAGCCAAAAAAATGCTGATTTGTCAATTGAACAACCGAAAGCAGATATCTCCATGCAAACAAAAAAGGGAAAGCTTACTATCGATCAATCACAAGCATGGGAAGAAATGAATTTAATGAGTACACAGCGACTAAACGAAAAGTACGCAGATGAAGGGTTACGCGCTGCCTTAGAAGGTACGGGACGAAGAGCTAAGCAAGGTGCCGAATTAATTAATATACATCATGAAACAAACGTTATCGCTGAACAAGCAGTACAAAACCAACTTCCTAAAGTGAAAACATTAAGTCTTAAATATATTCCATCTCCACTTGCAGTAAAATTTCATTATGAACGAGGAGATGTTCAAATAGACGTCAAAGAAAACAAACCTATTATTAAAGCACAAATGAATCGACCGGAAATAGTTGTTAATCGAGGGTCTGTCGATATATTTATGGAACAATATAATGAATTGCATATTGATTTTGACAATCTCTATGTGTAATTGATAAGTAAGTTAATTTCATAATTGGTCCATTTAACGTAAAGTACTTGATGCCGTTGATTGAAACGGAAGGCGCGGTGACTCTAGTCAGCTAAAAACGGCCACGTTCTGTGGCTTATCCTACACTAGACGTCGAGTGCATCGTGTCTCAAGCGGTTCTGAAGTGTAAATCAAATGTTCAATTTTCTATATTAAATAGTTCGGAATTAACAGTAGTATTTGCATTATGATATTTATTTAAGGGTGTTTCAGTTTTTAGAAAGGAAGTTTACGCATGATTATAAAAACGAAATATTTAGGTGAGATGGAAATAGCCGAAGATAAAATTATTCATTTTGAATCTGGTCTCCCTGGATTTGCACAGGAAAACAAGTTTGTTATACTCGATATTCCAGGGAACGATATCCTACAAATAATGCAATCGATTCAAACGTCACATTTAGCTTTTATCGTAACAAATCCTCATTATTTTTATCAAGATTATCATTTTAAATTAGATGACCACATCATTGAATCACTTCAAATAACTGATGAAAAAGATGTTGTCGTTTTATCCATTATGACGATTGAAGATCCTTTCCAATTAAGTACAATTAATTTACAAGCTCCTCTTCTAATTAATTCAAAAAACAAGCGAGCGAAGCAATTTATTCTTCCACATGATACATATCATGTAAAATCTAAGATTTCGTTTCCTGTAAGTCATGAGAGAGGAGTTTAATTTATGTTAGTATTAACGCGAAAGAAAAAAGAAATGATACGAATAGGAGATGAGATCGAGATTTCCATTCTTGCAATTGAAGGGGACCAAGTAAAGCTTGGAATCTATGCGCCAAAATCAATTGAAATTCACCGAAAAGAAATATATGACACCATACAACTGCAAAACAGTGAAGCAGCAAATTTACCAGCAGATATTCATAAGCTTTTTAATGTACAAAACAAATGAAATGCATGTTATCCTTTTCTATTAAACAATTTTAAATATGAACCGATATAATAGGTAAGAAAATAGAATAGGAGTGTATGGGTCATGAAAATGAATACCATTTCAAGTAACATGCCAGCCATACAAACAACGAGTGAACAAAAAACGGATCAATTTACATACGGCCAGGGGAAACATAAACAAGTAAAGCAAAGTGAACAGGATAACACAAAGCAAGAAGTACATAAGCACGAGGTAAAATATACAGTAGAAAAATTAAATGACTTCATTGATCCGGTACGAACAAATTTAAAATTTGTTCTCCATGAAGATTTACACGAATACTACGTAACTGTTGTAGATCCATTAACAAATGAAGTGATTAAAGAAATCCCTCCAAAAAAGATGCTTGATATGTATGCAGCAATGACAGAATATATGGGATTATTAGTGGACGAAAAGATTTGAGGAGGCACAATGGATGGTAATGCGAGTTGGTGGAATTGTATCAGGGATGGACATTGAGGCAATGGTTAGTAAGTTAATGGAAGCGGAACGGATGCCTTTAGACCGAATGAAACAACAACAGACGAGATTAACGTGGAAGCGAGATGCGTTTCGAGAGATTAACAACACACTTTTAGAATTGGATAATATGATGTTGGATATGAAATTGTCTACAACGTATAATCCGAAAAATGCTACATCTTCTCAAGAGGGGGCAGTAACAGCAACCGCTAATTCAAATGCGTCGAACGGATCGTATGAAATTAGTGTAGAAAATTTAGCAACTAATGAGATGCAGATTAGTGCTCAGATAGAACTTTCTGAATTAGGAAATTATGCTGGTGAGCATACGTTCTATACATACGATGAGGAAGGAAACGAAGTCCCGCATACATTGAACATTGATTCAAATGATTCCATTGATGACGTGTTAAAGAAAATTGGTGAGGCGAGTGGAAAAACGGTACGTGCTTTTTATGATGAAAACTCTCATCAAGTAGTATTAGAGACGACGCGGACCGGCGTATACCACATAGATGAAAATGGTGAAAGAGCGGGAAATGAGATTGAATTTGGTTCTTCTGCGAATGATGATAAAAACTTCTTTACGGACTTTTTAGGATTCGGTTCTAATCATGCAAACATTACACAAGCTAGTAACGCCGAGTTTACATATAATAATGGACTACAATTAGAATCAAGAACCAATTCGTACACTCTAAACGGTGTAACGTTTCAATTTAATAACCAAACAGATGGAAATGCTCGGATCACGATTGACACAGATGTCGAGCAATCATTTGAATCGATCATGACATTCGTAGATAAGTATAATGAAATGATTGATCAAATGAATACCTCACAGACAGAAGAACGGTTCCGTGATTTCCATCCACTTTCTGATGAACAAAAAGAAGAGATGACTGAAAAACAAATTGAGCAATGGGAAGAAAAAGCAAAAAGTGGTATTTTACGTGGCGAATCTGTTATTAGAGATGGTATGTATACGTTACGTCAGAGTTTACAAGGAAAGGTAGAGACAGGTGGAGAGTTTACATTACTAAGCCAAATCGGGATTACTACAACTGAAAATTATCTGGACGGCGGGAAATTAAAAGTAGATGAAGGAAAGTTAAAAGCTGCTCTTCGGGATCATCCAGATGATGTATATAAATTATTTTCCAGTAGTTCAGAAGGAGATAGTCGTGGATTGATCCATCGTTTTGACGATTCACTGGATCGGATAAGTGGCTCCATTGAAAAACAAGCTGGAAATAGTACGCATACGTTAGACAATTATACGATTGGAAAACGAATGAAAGAAATGAATGAACGGATTTCGGATTTCGAAAGACGAATGGTACAAGTGGAACAAAGATACTGGAATCAGTTTACACAAATGGAAAAGGCTATTTCAAATTTAAATCAACAGTCTTCCTATTTATTCTCCCAATTTGGCGGTGGAATGTAAGAGGATGATGATTTTAGGAGAGTGATATCATGATGTCAAAGCAGCATTTACAGACATATCAGAACAATACAGTAAATACAGCATCAGGATCACAACTTACAATGATGCTTTATAATGGTTGTATTAAATTTATTAATCAAGCAATAAAGTCACTTAATGACAATGATTATGAAGCGAAAAATAGTAATATTCAAAAAGCACAAGATATTATTCAAGAGTTAATGCTAACATTGGATCAAGAGTCGGAGATATCAAAACAAATATTACCGTTATATGAATTTATTTATTATCAATTACAACAAGGTAACATTAAAAATGAAGTTGAATTTTTAAAAGAAGCCCGGACATTTGTAACTGACTTTCGTGATACATGGAAAGAAGTGATGAAAAAAGAGTCAGCCCCATATGTTCAAGGTGCACAAGTATAATGGGAAGACTTCATGAGTTATATAAAATTACAATGCAAATGGTAAAAGTTCTTAAAAATACGGAAGAAACGAGTCGAGACAAGACAATTGATACAATGAATCAGTTAATAGAGGAAAGAGATCAGGTCATTGCTAATATTAAAGCACCATATTCAGAAGAAGAAATGAAGATTGGCCAACAAGTAGTTAAACTAAATGAACAAATTAAAGTGAATATGGACAAATTATATGAAAATGTAAAAAGCGACATGAAAAAAATAAAGCAACAAAAAAAGTTGAATCGTACGTATATTAATCCATATGGGCCAATTAAAACAACCGATGGAATGTATGTGGACAATAAACAATAATAAGTTCCTTTCTAGGAACTTTTCTTTTTCGGCTACAAAATGTTCTAGAAAAGGAATAAATAGAACAATATTCGTTTAAATGGGAAATTAATTAGGAAACATAGTATAATAAAGGTATAAAGAAAAAAGGAGGACACTTATATGAATTACAACATTCGTGGTGAAAATATTGAGGTGACCCAGCCTATACGTGAGTATGTGGAAAAGAAGATTAATAAACTAAACAAATATTTTGATACACCGCCGACATCAGATGTTCATGTGAACCTAAGTGTCTATAATGAAGAACAACAAATTGAAGTAACAATCCCGATGACCGATTTATTATTAAGAGCGGAAGAACAACATACTGATTTATATGCAGCTATTGACTTAGTTGTTGATAAATTAGAAAGACAAATCAGAAAGTATAAAACAAAAGTAAATCGTAAATTTCGACAAAAGGGAGCTGCAAAACATATCTTTGCAGAATTAGAAAAAGAAGCTCTGGAAGAAGATGATTCTGCAGATGAAATTGAGATCGTTCGTACGAAACGATTTAATTTAAAACCAATGGATTCTGAAGAGGCAATCTTACAAATGGATATGTTAGGACATGCGTTTTTCGTATTTACAAATGCTGAAACAGATGATACGAATGTCGTTTATAAAAGAAAAGATGGAAAATATGGTTTAATTGAACCAGCCAATTAATACTTAGAAGAAAGGCAGCCTAAATTGGCTGCCTTTTGATTTGTCCGTTCGGTAATGTCTACAAATGTCGAACGAAAGACTAAATTTAATATTTAACGAGTGAACCATGTAATAACTTTGAATTTTACACTGATTTTACTATTTAAATCGTAAAAGAAATATATATTTATGTCGAATGACATGCTAAAATTGAAAAATCGACATTCGCCATGATCTCCATAATTATGTTATACATTATATAGTACTAATTATTGGAGGGGTTATAATGAAATATCAAATAACATTTGATCAACTAGCTCAAAAAGTCAAGCAGCAAGAAGATACAATTGCTCAATTAGTTAAAATCATTGCATCAACAAATCATCGAATATCTGAATTGCAAGTAAAACAAGAAAACCTAGAACAAATAACCCTTTCTAAATAATTGGTTTCCCACCTTCATATCCTCGCACGATTCTTCATTTTAAAAAAGAGTAGATCACCTTCACCTACTCTTTTTTAATTTGTATACAAAGGGGTAAGCTAGTAATGAACCTCAAGTTGTCATCTATATTTATTTAATGGTATGATTATTATTGGACGTAGATATGTACTATTGGATTACTAATTTGAGGAGCGTTAAAATGGTAAAATTGTTAAAACGTATTTTTGGGGATGGAAATCAACGTCAGTTAAATCGAATTCAAAAAACTGTTGATCAAATAGAATCATTAGAAGAAAAATATGAAGCTTTATCAGATAAAGAATTAAAAGCAATGACAGATGAATTTAAAAATCGCTATAAAAATGGGGAAAGTATCGACGACTTACTTGTAGAAGCATATGCAGTGGTACGAGAAGCAGCTAAACGCGTGCTAAACATGCGGCCGTTTCCAGTACAGCTCGTTGGTGCAACTGTTTTACACAAAGGAAATATTGCCGAGATGAAGACAGGGGAAGGTAAAACGCTATCCTCAACGATGCCCGCTTATTTAAATGCACTCACTGAAAAAGGTGTTCACATTATAACAGTAAACGAATATCTGGCTGAACGTGATGCGACGGAAATGGGTGTACTATACGAATTTCTCGTGTTATACGTTGGGTTAAATATTAGTGGAATGACAAAAGAAGAGAAAAAAGAAGCCTATGAATGTGATATCACATATGGGACAAATAATGAATTTGGTTTTGATTACTTACGTGACAATATGGTTCTTTATAAAGAACAAATGGTTCAACGGGATTTAAACTACGCTATCATTGATGAGGTTGACTCCATTTTAATTGATGAAGCACGAACACCGCTTATCATATCGGGAAGTGCTCAAAAATCCGTGAATCTTTATCAGCAAGCAAACTCATTTGTTACAACATTAAATAGAGAAACGGACTATACGTATGATGAAAAAACGAAAGGAGTTCAACTAACAGAGGAAGGAATTAATAAAGCAGAGAAGTATTTCAATATTGAAAATTTATTTGACCTAAATAATGTTTCGTTAACTCATCATATTAATCAAGCATTAAAAGCGCATGTTTCGATGCACAGAGATACTGATTATGTAATTGAAGAAGGCGAAGTAGTTATCGTCGACCAATTTACAGGTCGTCTTATGAAAGGGCGTCGCTATAGTGACGGACTTCACCAGGCGATCGAAGCAAAAGAAAGATTACAAATACAAAATGAAAGTATGACCCTTGCATCAATCACATTTCAAAATTATTTTAGAATGTACAACAAATTAGCTGGGATGACTGGTACCGCTAAAACAGAAGAAGAGGAATTCCGAAACATTTATAATATGGATGTTATTGCAATTCCGACAAATAAAAAAATTATTCGCGAAGATCATCCCGACATGATCTATAAGTCGATGGACGGAAAATTCCGAGCTGTCGTAAATGAAATTAAAGAAAGATATGAAGCTGGACAACCAGTATTAGTTGGTACAGTAGCGGTTGAAACATCAGAACATATTTCAGATCTTTTGAAAAAAGAAAGAGTGAAACACGATGTGTTAAACGCAAAAAACCATTATCGTGAAGCTGAAATTATCGAAAAAGCCGGACAAAAAGGGTCTGTAACGATTGCTACGAATATGGCAGGTCGTGGTACAGACATCAAATTGGGTGAAGGTGTCAAAGAACTTGGTGGTTTAGCTGTTATCGGTACAGAACGTCATGAATCAAGACGAATCGATAACCAACTTCGTGGTCGATCAGGACGTCAAGGGGATCCAGGTGTGTCGCAGTTTTATTTATCGATGGAAGATGAGTTAATGCGACGTTTCGGTTCAGATAACTTAAAATCAATGATGGAACGTTTAGGGATGGATGATAGTCAACCAATCGAGAGTAAAATGGTTTCCCGTGCGGTTGAATCAGCGCAAAAACGGGTGGAAGGAAATAACTTCGATGCTCGTAAAACAGTTTTG
>Ga0079226_10002010_pt1 | contig 15620 bp, 24 predicted proteins | sample Poulit2014_FD_76345 | JGI IMG/M metagenome (GOLD analysis project Ga0079226, IMG submission 76345) | Agricultural soil microbial communities from Georgia to study Nitrogen management - Poultry litter 2014 | ecosystem: Environmental > Terrestrial > Soil > Agricultural land | place: USA: Georgia...
GAAGATGACATCTATGATTATGAAGTGTATAACGAATTAGGTTTCAGTGAACGTAAGTATTACCGTATTAAAGCACGTGCGTTTTATAAATTGGCCTTCATTCTGAGAATTGAAGTTTATAAAAAGGATGGTGAAGACAATTGAATTTCGTTCAACCGATACGGGATCCCGAATACATTAGAGTAATGAAAAAGTTTTTGAGAGAGAAAAGTGAAAGAAATTATATGTTATTTGTTACTGGAATCAATTCGGGCTTACGTATATCAGATATTTTAAGTTTACGAGTATCTGATGTGAAAAGACCATACTTTAATATAAAAGAAATAAAGACCGAGAAGACAAAAAGAATTGCTATGACACCTGCTTTACAAAGAGAGTTAAAAGTATATATTGAAGGAAAAGAAAACCATGAATATCTGTTTAAAAGCCGTGAAGGTATTAATAAACCAATTGGTCGGAGCATGGCATATAAAATTTTAAGAGAAGCCGCTGACTACGTTAGTTTAGAAGGAATTGGTACACATACGTTAAGGAAAACATTTGGATACCATTTTTATAAGCAATACAAGGACCCAGCATTACTGCAAGAGATATTCAATCATTCAAGTGAAGAGATAACGTTAAGATACATCGGTGTGAACCAAGATATGATGGATAAAGCAATTAAAGATTTCAAAATATAAGTTTGTCTAATTATAGGCAAGCTTATATTTTTTTCACTAATCTCTATTAGTTCTCTTTAAAAAGTGAACGTGTAACTGACTTTTGATGAATTGTAGTAGAATCATGTGTATCATAGGGTTTAATCATATCACTGAGTTACACTCTCTATAAGATATGGGTAACTGATATTACTAGAAAAGGAATGGTTTTATGAGAAGAGATATGGAAGTAATAAGAGAATTACTACTGAAAATAGCGGATGGAGTTGAATTGTTAGAATATGATCCCATGGATAAACAAGAAAATTCATATATATATCATGTTGAGTTATTAGAGCAAGCGGGATTGATTATTTATGATAAATGTTTTCATGATATGATTCCACGAGTCTACGTAGATAGACCAAGATTAACCTGGGAAGGAAATAACTATTTAGATGCTATTTCAAATAAAACCATCTGGAACGATATTAAAGGAATTATAAAATCAAAAGGATTAACGCTGACAGATGTTCCGTTTGAGATAATAAAGGAAATTTCAGTAAAATTATTGAAAACAAAAATAAATATTTAAAATAATGGCAGACTTTTGACAGAAAGATGGATGAACATATACGTTTTTATCGTTTATTATATTAATATGAGCATCTAGTGAACAGGTCTCATATCCTCCATTTTATGTGCCACTCTGAAAAGGGTGGCAATTTTATTTGAATAATGGAATTAACTGACCGATAATGTAGATATTACATATTGGGGGATTGGTAGGGATGGAAAAGTCATTATATAAAAAATGGTGGGTTTGGGTGATTGCTATATTCGCAGTACTGTTTATCTTCGGTGCAATGACTGGAATTAATGAAGCAAAGAAAGATATTGAATCAGGAGAAGTTAACAAGACTGAAAATGGAAATAATGAAGAGCCAAAACAGTCAGAAAAAGAACAAAATGTTATTGAACACGATGAGACGTTTGTGTTTGGAGAATTCACTATAGAAAACATAGTTACTGAAATAAATGACGATGAATTAACATTCAAATTTCGCTGGATTAACCAATCGGGCGAAGATAAAATGCCATTTACGGCATTAGGATATATAGACTTTTTGCAAGGTGAAGAGATACTACGTGAGACATCTGGTGCATTCGATATTGGAAATAAATCAGGTATACTATTTAAAAATGCAAACGGTGGGGGACATTCGGTAACGTTAGTTTATAAATTAGTGAATGATGATCCTGTACAAGTTAGGTTTGGAGCTACAAATGAAATAGACAATACAAAAGAAGAGTTAATAATAGAAGTTGATTAAGACATCCGAATGGGTGTCTTTTTTAATTGGAGGTATTAGTGATAATGAGTTATTTAATTATGTTAATAGCATTGTCAGCTGCATTTCATTATGGATTACAACTGGTTAAGTTTGGACAAGGAAAAGAAATAGAAAGATCAACAATCATGTTTGCACTAATCTTTGCTACCATTCTTTTTGTTAGGATGTTCTATTTTGAATTAGAATATAACCTTTATTGGAAGCCATAAATATATTGGGTGATCTATATGAACAGACATCAACAATACAATAAGTATAAACGAGATAAAGAGTCGCAACGCTTCTATAACAGTAGAGCATGGAACAAGACAAGAACATTAGCGTTAATAAGAGACTACTATCTATGCCAAGAATGTTTAAAGCAAAAGATAATCAAAGTATATAACGTAGTGCACCACATCGTTCCATTGAAAGACAATAAAGAGTTGTCATTAGATGTAGATAATTTAATTTGTTTATGTCATGAATGTCACAATCGAATAGAAAATGAAGGAAGTATGAGGCAATTAAATATAAATATAATAGAAATAGAGGGAAATATAGAGATAATATAGCCCCCCTATTATTTAAAAATGAAGGGCCTCTAGCGCAGAGCGCGCCCAACCTTCGCTTACACAAAACAAAAATCTCACATAAGGGGGGGTTACTGCATGTCGAGGAAGCCAGCAAGAAGTAAACAGGATGAAATGATTCAAGAAGAAATTGAAAAACTGAATGACTTATTTGTCATGTTAGATGACGACAAAAAACAACTAGCGGAACGTGTTATTGAACGTGTAGCATTTATGACGATTACACTTCAAATATTAGAAAACAATATAAAAACAAAAGGACCTGTTATTTTGTTTAAGCAAGGAAAACAACAAATGTATATTGAAAATCCTGCGCAAAAATCATATAACACCATGATTAATAGATACACTGCTGCATATAATTCGCTCTTTAATTTGCTCCCTAAAGATTCTGTGAGTGATGAAGATGACGAGTTCGACGACTTTTAATTATAAGGACTTTGATTATAAAAAATGGCTGGATGAACAAGTTGAAAAAGGAGCAATTTTAACGAAACCATCCGACAAGCTACTTACCACTCGTTATGCAGAAATGCTAATTGAAGGAACAATCATTGCAAGTAAAAAGAATATACTGGCTGCTAAAAGACATATGAGAGATTTAGCACGACAAGGAACAGATGAGTTCCCATGGATATTTGTAGAAGAAAAAGGGCATCGGCCAATAAGGTTCATTGAAAAGTTTTGTCGGCCATCAAAAGGGAATTTCAAACAAATCGTTATGCAACCGTGGGACCATTTCACGACAGGTTCTACATTCGGTTGGGTTCATAAAGATACTGGTATTAGAAGATTTAGAGAATCATTAGTTTTTGTTGGTAGGAAAAACGGTAAATCAACAAAAGTTAGTGGTACGTCATTATATATGTCATCTAAAGATGGAGAAAACGGTGCAGACGTTTATTTACTTGCGAACACGAAACAACAAGCCGGAATTGTTTATGACGAGGCAAAAGCAATGGTAAATAAATCCCCACGTTTACGCAGACAGTTTAGAGCGAAACGTGATGAGATTAATTATCCTAAAACAATGTCTAAAATTGAACACAGGGCATCGGACAGTGATAAGCTAGATGGCTTGAACACTCATTTTGGAGTGTTTGATGAAATTCACGAGTTTAAAGATTATAAATTAATCAACGTTATTAAAAACTCCCGTGGATCTCGAATGCAACCATTGATTATGTACATTACCACAGCAGGGTATCAATTAGATGGTCCGTTGGTTGATTATTATGAAGATGCAAATGATGTTTTAAACGGAATAATCGAAGATGAACGCACTTTTTATTATATGGCCGAATTAGATGATGCGCGAGATATGCACAATCCATTGCATTGGATAAAAGCTAATCCAAATATCGGTGTTTCCTTAAACTTAGAAACAATGATTGAGGATTGGAAAAAAGCACAAACAAAGCCTGAAGAAAGAACAGACTATATAACGAAACAATTTAATATGTTTGTAAGAGCAGGAGCAAGCCCGTTTATTACTGCAGAAGTTTTAAGAAGAAATAATGACCATATTCACATAGAAGAATTGTTGGGCAGACATTGTGTTGGAGGTTATGACTTATCCGACAGTGAAGACTTTACAAGTGCCTGCTTAGAGTTCCCGTTGGATGATGGTCGTATTTTTGTGTTGTCGCATTCATGGTTGCCCGAAAAGAAAGTAATTGCTAATAATGAAAAAATACCATATCGAGAATATGAAAAGTTAGGTTATTTAACTATTGTTCCAGATGAATACATTAAGAAAGAATATGTAGAAGAATGGTTTATTGAAATGTCAAAGTTATATGTAATTGAAAAAATAACATTTGACCGGGCTAAAGCTTATCGTTTAAATGAATCGCTTAAAAATCATGGTTTTGAAACACAAGAAGTAAAACAGACTCCAATGAGTTTAGGTCCGATTGTAGATGATTTAAGAGAAATGTTTATTGATGGGAAGGTCGTTTTTAATGAGGACAGGTTATTACGCTGGTACATCAATAACGTAACAATTAAACAAGACAGGAATAAAAATAACTTTCCACAAAAACAAAGTCGCTACCGTAAGATTGACGGTTTTGCGGCTTTTTTAAATGCCCATTCTGAAGTGATGAAAACAATGATTGAACCTGAAGGAGAAGGAAACATTGAATACATGTCTGTATCAGATTTGATAGGAGGGTGAAACTAATGAATAAAAGTAAATGTAATCATAAGTGGGTTGCCATGGAAGATGGTACGAATGATAAATTTTGTGTTAGGTGTCGCAAATTTGCAATGCAGGCAGTTGCTGTAGTTCCGAATGGCCTAAATATAAATATCGCAATAGAAAACGCAATGCATAAACCAACAACAATAGAATCAATGGTAAATGAAATTCAAAGACGAGTAGAGAAAAATCGAAGAATGAAAGGGATGTTTTAAATGTTAAATGAATTGGATGAGCGTGAAGTTAAATTAATCAACGAACTATCTGATGAAACGGGTTATTCAATAGAGGAAATAAAGTACGCTTTAGATAGTGTTAAACAAGCATGTATTTCTATTATTGAGGAGATTAAGCGCATAGTTAAGGATGTTTATGATTACTTCAAAATAAAAAAGAGCAATGATTATAGTCAAAATTGGCATGTTCCGGTTAAAGTTAGAATACCAAATGCACCATTTATTAAAGATTATAATTTACAATTTGCAAGAAATAACTTATGAGAATGGAGTGTTTATAGTGAGTAAAAAAATTAAATTGAAATGTTTCCGATGTCATTCTACAGTGCATTGTCACAAACAAAGTTTGAGGGATGGAATTAGTTGTAGCCTTTGCGAAGGACAAATGAAGACTATTGGTCCAGTACACACCAATGAGATTAATAAAAATGCATTAGAACAAGCAATAGGAACTTTAAGAAATATTGAATATGGCAAAATTGAAGGTGTAGGTATAGAAACGAATACTTATAAAAACGGAAAACAATATTTAGTTATTAATGTTGATTTTAAATAAATATCTGAAAGGAGTGTGATCCATATCTCCGAGCTACACGGATAAGTAGCCTTTGTTTAAACGAAAGGCGGTGATGATATTTGAATGTATTTCAACGATTAAAGGGAAGGATTTTTACAGCATATGCAAAATGGAAAACAAGTACAAGCGACTTTACCCCATGGAAAGGTAGAACATTTTGGGGGATTGATAATAGCAAATTAGCAACCAATGAAACGATATTTTCTGTTATTACTAGACTATCTAACATTACAGCTTCATTGCCGATTAAATTACATCAAAACTATGAAACAATTAATAATCAGGCGTATGATGTTTTAGTAAATAGACCAAATGATAATATGCATGGGTTCGATTTTATTAATAAAATGGAAGTGTCACGGAATGAAAAAGGCAATGCCTACGCAGTAATTATGCGCGATATACGTATGCAAGTAGAAAAGTTAGTTCCAATTGATTCTGATTATGTGACGCCATTTATTAATACAGATGACGATAATTTGTGGTATGAGGTTAGAGGTGCTGGAGGAACGTATTATTTCCACAATATGAATATGCTACACGTTAAGCATATAACTGGTACATCTAGGTGGGCCGGGTTAAGTCCCTTGGAAATTCTCAAAAACACACTTAGTTACGATAAGGCTGTTCAGGAGTTTAGCTTGTCAGAAATGCAGAAACCGGAAAGTTTTACGCTAGAATACGGGGCAAATGTAAGTAAAGAGAAGAAACAGGAAGTAACGGATAATTTTAAAGAATTTTATAGAAATAATGGTGGTGTTTTATTTAAAGAGCCTGGGGTTAATATTGAACCAATTCAAAAGAAATATTTTGCTTCAGACACTATAAAGTCTGAACAAATTACACGTACTAGAGTTGCGAACGTATTTAATGTTCCAGCAAGCTTTTTAAACGAATCGGAAGGACAGAGTTATTCATCAAATGAACAGTTAATGATTCAATTTGTGCAAATGGCATTAACACCGACTATTCGACAGTATGAAAGTGAATTTAACCGTAAATTATTAACGGAGCATGAACGTATTACATTAGGTTATTATTTTAAGTTTAATCTTGGTGGACTATTAAGGGGAGATACAAAAACCCGTACTGCTTATTATCAAGCAGCTATCCGTAATGGTTGGTTGTCACAAGATGAAATTAGAAGATTAGAGGACCATTCACCGGTTGGTGGTAATGCATCGAAATTATGGGTGAGTGGTGATTTATATCCAATTGATATGGATCCAGCTGATAGAAAAATAACATCGAAAGGTGGTGAAAAGAGTGCCGAAGAAAAAGAAATCGAATAAGTTTTTCAAAATGAAAACTTCTACTGATGGAAAAACAGGAGAGGTTTTTATTTATGGGGAAATTACGAAATACGCTTGGACAGAAGACGGAGAACATTCTGCTCAAACATTCAAAAATGAATTAGATGAATTGGGTGATGTGGAAACTATAAATCTCTATGTGAATAGTCCAGGAGGTAGTGTGTTTGAAGGAGTTACGATACACAACATGCTTAAACGTCATAATGCAAAGGTAATTGCTCATGTGGATGCATTAGCTGCATCAATTGCCAGTGTCATTATAATGGCGGCCGATGAAATTCGTATGCCATCTAATTCTATGTTGATGATTCATAATCCATGGACTTTCGCCATAGGAAATGCTGTTGAATTACGAAAACAAGCTGATGATCTAGATAGAATCGGTGAATCGTCAATTGCATCATACTTAAATAAGGCAGGTGACAAGCTAGATGAAGAAAAACTTAAAGAAATGCTGGACGTTGAAACATGGTTATCTGCTGATGAAGCCTATGAATTAGGTTTATGTGATGTTGTAGAGGAATCTAATGAAATGGTGGCTTGTTTGGATGATAAGTTTATGGAGCATTATCAAAATATCCCTTCAACGTTGCAAAAAACAACGATGTCTAGAGAGGAAAAGGAATTAAGAGAGAAGATTGCACAAGATGCAAAAGTTTCAAGTGAAATTACTAAAACAATTTTAGGAGGAATTTATTCATGAATAAATATAAACAAGGGTTTTTAAAATTGAACATTCAACACTTTAGTGACAGAACACTTTATGAGATGAAACAGAACTTAGCAACAATTGGGCAACAATTACAGAAGGTTGAAGGGGATTTATCACAAAAAGCTATTGATCCATCTGCAAGTATGGAGGATATTCAAGCACTACAGAAATCTAAAGACGATTTGAAGGCACGTTTTGACATTATTAAAAAACAACATGATCAAATGGAAGCGGAACAGATGAAACAATTTGAACAACGTAAAAACACTTCTATGGCAGGATTATCTGAAAAGGATAAAGTTGTTGCTGCAAAAGCAGAGTTTATTCGTGCTGCAATTCAAAAACGTGAAATGTCACAAGAAGCAAAACAATTAATTGCCATTCCAACAGGTAATGAAACTGGTGGAGATAAACTTTTACCAAAAACTATGACGAAAGAAATTGTTCACGAGCCTTTTACGAAAAATCAATTACGTGAGGTAGCAAATGTTACCAATATTAAAGGTTTAGAGAAGCCACGTATTTCTTACACAATTGATGATGATGACTTTATCGGAGATGATCAAACAGCAAAAGAAATCAAAACAAAAGGTGATACCGTTTCTTATGGTCGAAATAAATTTAAAGTTAAAGTTAATATTTCAGATTCGGTTATTCATGGTTCCGATTTAGAATTAGTAAGCTTTGTAGATAATGCATTACGTTCGGGACTTGCTGCAAAAGAAAGAAAAGATGCACTTGAAGAAACGCCTGAAGAATCTATTAAACATATGTCTTTTTATAATGGTGGCATTACAGAAGTAGAGGGAGAAGACTTATATAATGCAGTTGTGAATGCACTTGCTGATTTACACGAAGATTTTCGGGATAATGCGGAAATTGTTATGTCTTATAAAGACTACATGAAAATTGTTAAAGCACTGTCAAATGGAAATACGTCTTTCTTTGACGCTCCTCCAGAAAAAGTATTCGGAAAGCCAGTTGTATTCACTGATGCAGCAGTAAAACCAATTGTAGGAGACTTTAACTACTTCGGTATTAACTATGATGACATTGTTTATGATTCAGACAAAGATGTTGATAAAGGAAACTATTTATTCGTTTTAACAGCTTGGTATGACCAACAGCGTGATTTAGATTCTGCATTTAGAATTGCGAAAGTTACTCCCTAACACTCCCCCAGAAAAGGTAACTGGGGCAACAGTATCACCCAAGACTAATAACCTTGAGGTAGGGGCAACTCGTCAATTAAACGTTACGATTGAGCCGAGCAATGCTGATAATCAAGAAGTGACGTTTGTATCTAATGATGAAGCAGTAGCTACAGTAGGTAATGATGGACTTGTTACAGCTGTCGCAGAAGGTACAGCAACTATCAGGGTTACTACTGATGATGGTGGCCATACAGATACAGCGACTATTAATGTTAATACTCCCGAAACAGATCCAGAAGGGTAAGTGAAATAAATGGATATTCCTGAAGAGTTAAAGTCATTTATAAATGAATATACAAGAGTAGATGAAGATGAGAGTGTGATTGATACTCTCATCTTTTCTGCTATTGAATACATGGAAAATGCGGGTGTGGAACAAGAAAAACATCAAGAAAGTTATCTTTATAAATTAGCCATTGGAATGTTAGTTACTCAGTGGTACGAAGAAAGGAAACAAAACATCAGTACACGAGATGCCGCAGTAATGGAAAATGGAGTGCAGACTATTATTCTACAGTTAAAATAAAGGAGTGAAAGTAATGCTAAAAGTAGTAAAACCTTTTAAGTGTAGACACCATAATAACAAAGTGTTTAAAGTCGATGAAGAATATAATTCCGTCAATAAAAAACATACGGAGAAATTAATTGAAGAAAAATACATTAAAGAACATACTCCTAAAAAAACAAAAGTTAAACAAAAAGTAACTAAAGAAAAGACTGAAAAGAAATGAATCCAGGTATCTTAAGACATCGAATTAAAGTATATCGTCCACCCGATCCGGAATTAGATTTAGATGCAGCGGGACAACCTTTAAAAGAACCGATTTTTCATAAGAGTTTATGGGCGGCTATTTTACCGTTACGTGGTCGACAAGTCGAATCTGCTCGACAATATCATGAAGATATTACTACTAGAATAGTAATTCGCTATCGTGATGATTTGGACCATACTATGTTTGCTATATATAAAGGTGTAAAATTCGATTTCTTATATTTGCTACACGAAGATTATGCAGGAAAAGAATTGCATATATACGCAAAGGAAACTAAAAATGGCTAGAAATAAAAACTTACGAATTAAAGTTGAAGGTGTTGAAGATATCTTAAAGGCATTACGTAAAGCAGATGAAGATTTGAAACGTGAAATGCACAATATTGTAGCTGAAGCAGTCGAAATTGTATTTCGTGAAGCTGATGCAAAGGTACCGATTTTATCGGGAGCTGCTAGAGATAGTTTGCGGATTGAAACTGGTTTTAACAGTGATGGTTTATATTATGCAAATGTTACCGTCGGTGGCGGTGAAACATTCTATATTACGTTTTATGAACTAGGGACATCTCGACAACCTCCTAGACCATTTATGCGTCCGTCTTTAGATGGTAAACGTAATGAAATAAGAAAGTATATGATCAAGCGGTTGAAAGAAGTAATAGACAGGCAAGGGAAGTGATAGCTTGCTAGAAATTGATGTACGTAATTATTTGTTAGAAATACAGGAAATAAAAGATGTAATTGGGAATAGGATTTATCCAGAATTTATTCCGGAAAATGCTAGTTTCCCTGCAATTGCTTATAACGAAATATCTAGTCCTGGTCATCATGATATTGATGTTAGTTTTCCTCGAATACAGTATTCTTGTTTTTCTCATAGTGTTATAGAAGCAAGGTTAATGCGTAGTTTGTTAAAAAAACATTTAAAAAGATTCAAAGGAGAAATGGGAGATTCAAGAATTATACAGATTGTAGTGAACGGTGAATATCCAATGCCATATGAATCAGATAGAGGTATATACGGTAGGGCAATTGATTTTAAAATAATTTATTGGGAGTGATTTACACATGACAAGAGCAATGACAAAAGTACAACAGTCAAACACGATTCGTTTCGGGTCAGCAAAATTCGAAGTCGGTGAAGATGAAGAGAATCTAGTTGACTTGGGAGCAATGCGAGGCATCGAATTCGAAGAAACATGGGATGAAATGCGCATTAATTCAGATAATGCGGGTGTAATTCTTGTTGGAATGACGAATCAGCAAGTAGCGATCCGTGGAGATTTAATGGAGATAAACCTTGTTAATTTGGCCCAATTACGAGGCGGAATTGACAGAATTGAAGAAGTAGAAGCTGATGAATCAGAAGGAAAGAAAGCCGCAATCCGTTTATTAAGTGGTGGGTATTCAACGTTTCAACCGCAAGTAGTACGGATTACTAACTTCAATGAAAAAGATGAAGCTTTTAGCATTACGGTTTTTAAAGCAACAACAAATACCGGAATCAATATTACGTTCCCAGGTGCAGATGATGAAGACCCAGCAATGACTCCAATTGAAATGGTTGGTACAAATGATGTGGAACGAGAGGTTGGGGAACAGTTGTTTGTAATTGAGGATGAACAAGGGGTAATTCCTACACCGTAAGCACTCTGTTTTGAGTGCTTTTTTAATTTATAGAAGGAGAAGGATATATATGAGTGAACCTAAGATTTTAGATTTGGATAAATTAATTCCTGATAAACGTGTTGTACGTTTGGCAGGTGTTGAAATTGATGTGTCAAAAATACCGTCAAGAGTAACCATGGAATTATCTGAAAAAGCAGCGGTGTTTAAAGAAGCGAATGAAGAAAGTTTCCCAGCTCTTTTGGATATGATTGTGAAAATCTGTAAACCATCTCAACCAGATATCACACAAGACTGGATTATTGACAACACGAGTATGGATCAGTTATTAGCATTGGTTGAATTTGTACTCGAACCATTGCAGGAAAAGGTTGCAGAATCACAAGCAAAAAACCAACAAGCCCCACAAGTACAGCCAATGGCAAACGTGATGGCCAATCCAATGGCAAAGTAACGAAAATTGAAATGGGGCGTATTTTTGCTCAAATGGGTAGCATGTATGCATGGGCTACCCCAGATTATTTATTAGATCAAATGAATATAGAACAAATTTTTATGTATTACGATTATGGATTACAACACGAGAAGAATAAAGCAACAATACTGACCAATCAAATAGCGATTGGTCTTTTTGGTGTGGAAGAAGAAAACAAACGTGATTACAATCCAGAACCGGATAAGAAGGCATTTTACGATAAATATGGACATGTCATAAAGCGAATTGGGGTGAAATAATGGCACTACTCGGGCAATTAACGGTTGGTATATTGGGGGATTTATCGGGGTATAGTGATACCTTATCTAAAGCTCAAAAAGAGACTTTGAGATTCTCGAAAAATTTAGAAAAAACAGGTAAGAATATATCTACTATTGGATATGGTTTCCAGGACTTAGGAAGCAAATTAACAAAAATGATTACTTTACCTGCATTAGCAGCAGGAACTGCTGTTGCAGGTATTACCCTTAAAAAAGGCTGGGATAGATTAATGGGTATAGATACTGCCCAAGCCAAGTTGAAAGCGTTAGGTCATGATGCGAAAAGTGTGGATTCAATAATGGAATCTGCTTTAACGTCTGTTAAAGGAACAGCATTCGGATTAGGTGAAGCAGCAACAACAGCAGCAAATGCAGTTGCTGCAGGAGTGAAGCCAGGGGAAGAATTAACAAGATACTTAACATTAGCAGGAGATGCAGCAGCAGTTGCTGGAGCAGATTTAAGCGAAATGGGATCTATTTTAAACAAAGTACAGACTTCAAACAAGGCATATAATCTAGAATTACAACAACTATCTGATAGAGGTTTACCTATTTACCAATGGTTAGCAGATGAAGCAAACACAACAGCAGATGCAATATTTGATATGGCTTCAAGTGGCGAAATATCATCTGAAATGTTACTCGAAGCTATAGAAAAAAATATTGGTGGGGCGGCTGGGATTATGGGCGCCGAATCATTTGCGGCTGGAATGGAAAACGTATGGGCTGCTGTTGGAAGATTAGGAGCTGCATTTTTAGATGCTGGTGGTGAAGCGGGAGGATTCTTTTCTAGTGTTAAACCTTTAATGGCAGATTTAATTGAATATTTCGATAGCCTAGGAGATGTAGCCGCCGATTTAGGCGTGAAATTTGGTGAAGCATTCAATTCTATGATTGCAAAAGTTCGTGAAATAAAGCAATGGTATGACGACTTATCACCAACTATGCAGAATTTAATTCAAAAGGTTGCGCTTTTTGGTAGTATCGGAGCGGTTGCAATAGGTCCATTCCTATTAATAATCGGAAAAGTAATTGTAGGTGTCGGAAATTTAATTTCGCGAATTGGAGTAATTACAGCTGCAGTAACCAAGTTAGGAGGAGTTTTCGGTATTTTAACCGGTCCAATTGGAATTACTGTTGGAATTATCGCATCACTTATAGCAGTTGGTGTATTGCTCGTAAAAAACTGGGATACAGTCAAAGAAAAAGCGCACAGTGTGTTTTCTATTTTTGGGCCATTACTAGATACTGTAAAGCAATCCTTTAGTGGATTACTAGATTCAGTAGGACCAACTACTGATAATCTTAAAAATTTATGGCAAAGTTTACTCCCGATTCTAGAAAAAGTCGGTCTTGTGGTAGGTGCGGTTCTAGTCGGAGCTTTTGGCATTTTGGTAAGTGTCCTAAATGGAGTACTTCAGGCGATTGCACCAATAACTAATGCGCTGATAAGTTTCGTAGATTTTGTTGTAAATATGGTGAATGTAATTGTCGCACTATTGACTGAAGATTTCGCAGGTGCTTGGCAATATTGGCAAGATGCAGGACAGTCCGCAATTGATTTCTTCGTAAATATGATTAACGGTATTTTAGATTTGTTGATTGGTTTTGTCGATGGTGTCATTGATTTCTTCTATGGTTTGTACATGACATTAGTTGGTAACAGTATTATTCCTGATATGGTGAATGAAATTATTGAGTGGTTCGTGAATCTATTTTCTTCACTTATTGAAATCGTGACAAACATTGTCGATGGGGTTATTGCGTTTTTCACTACATTATATGAAAGGGCAGTACAAATATTCGAAGCTTTTTCTCAATTTATTGTCGATGTTTGGAATTATATTAAACAGACATTTTCGAATGTACTTGCATTTTTACTAGCGTTAGTAACTGGAGATTTCGAAGGCATGAAAAATGCGATGCAAAATCAGATGCAGAATGCCCAACAATTATTGTCTAATATATGGTCATTGATAAAGACATTGATTGGTCAAAAAGCATCTGAAATCTTATCTGATGTAACAAGTAAATTTATTGAAATTAAAAATAATATTCAAAATAAGATTGGTGAAGCGAAAGATGGTGCGATTAGGCGGTTTAGTGAAATGAAATCTAATGTAACTAGTAAAGCAAGCGAAATAGTGGGTAACGTTAAGACGAAGTTTAACGAAGCAAAGGATGCAATTATCGAACCAATTACAATCGCTAAAAATAAAGTAGGAGAGATTGTTGATGATATAAAATCTTTCTTCTCTAATATGAAATTAAAGATACCAAAAATTGAGTTACCAAAAATGCCAAAGTTTAGCTTATCAGGTAAATTCAGTTTAAAGCCTCCATCAGTTCCAAAGATTGGGGTTAATTGGAATGCTCAGGGTGGGATATTTAAAAAACCTACTATATTTAATACAGCAAATGCAGGACTTCAAGGTGTGGGTGAGGCAGGGGCAGAGGCGATTATACCATTAAAAAGCAATGTTTTAGGTTTAATTGGCGATGCAATTGCAAAAAATATGAGTAAAGAAGAAACTGAAACATCAACAGTTATACATGTTGAAAATATGAATGTACGAGATGAATATGACATCCAAAGAATCGCAAAAGAGTTAGATGACTTAGCGAACAAAAGAGGAAGACAAAAAGGAGTGGTGAGGACAAGATGATTACAATGGATGATAAATATCGATTAGAAGATTTTGGATTGATAGCTGAAATTGGTCATGAAAATCCAATCACTCCTAAAATTGAAAGTAAAACATTACCGATACCTGGTCGAGCAGGCTTATGGGATTTTGGAAGTGAAATAAAAGAAAAAGAAATATCCATACCAGTCGCATGTGTAGGTCATGACCGTATAAATTTACAACAAAAATTAAATGATTTTGTTGCTTTTTTATTCGATGAATTCGGGAAACCAAGAGAAATAAAAGTTGTTTTTGATTATGAAAAAGAAAAATTTTATACAGTGAAGTTAGCAGAGCAACTAAATCCTGAAAGAATTATACATTTAGGTAGATTTGTGTTGAGTTTGGTAGCGTATGATCCGTACAAATACGCAAGCGCTAATCAATATGATAAAACTTATCGTTATGACCAAGATTATTTATACGATATTGGCTTAATGTACGATAATCCGAAATCATTTAAATGGCAATACGAACGACATTATAGCGGAATCAATAATTACTCATCGCTAGTCACTGATTTCGTTATTGAGATACAGGGAACAGTTCAAAATGGCTCTATAAAAAACTTAGAAAACAACCAAAAACTAACATTACCAGATATAAGTAACGGAAAATTAGCAATTGACGGCAAACATTTTTCAATCATCAGAAACGGAACGCCAATTTTAGAAGGAAGTAATTATAACTTTTTCCATATCCAACCCGGTGAGGTTGGTTTTTTATTTGAAGGAGATAACCCAAATGCGACAGTCACATACAAGTGGTTGCATAAGTTTAATTAAGGAGGATGTGATATGGCTTTAAAACCGGTAAAAGGGAAGATTGAGTCGCAGGAATTGAATGATAATTTTAGTTATTTGGATAGTGCTATAAAAAACATTGATAAAGGAAGCCCGAAAGGTGTTTATGACACTGTTCAACAATTAAAAAACGCTCATCCTAATGGGGATAGC
>Ga0079226_10002011_pt1 | contig 15615 bp, 13 predicted proteins | sample Poulit2014_FD_76345 | JGI IMG/M metagenome (GOLD analysis project Ga0079226, IMG submission 76345) | Agricultural soil microbial communities from Georgia to study Nitrogen management - Poultry litter 2014 | ecosystem: Environmental > Terrestrial > Soil > Agricultural land | place: USA: Georgia...
ACTCACTCGAACGTGACGCAACAACGGCTACGGTGGTCACATGAGCCTTGGTGAAGACAGCGAACTCGTACCGCTGGGCGCAGGCTTCGACATGGTCAAGCGCGGCTACGATCGCTCCCAGGTCGACGAGCACCTCGAACGCGTCGACAACGACCTCAAGATGCTCACGTCCGATCGCGACGCCGCGATCTCCCAGGCGAGCGACCTCGCCAAGCAGCTCGAACAGGCCCGCGGCGAGATCGACGACCTGCAGGCCCAGGTCAAGCGGCTGGAGCAGCCTCCTGACACGATCGCGGGGCTCTCCGAGCGACTGCAACGCATGTTGCGGCTGGCACAGGACGAAGCCGCTGACACCAAGGCACGCGCCGAAGCGGAAGCCGGGCACATCCGCGCCAAGGCCGAGTCCGACGCCAGCTCGATGCGCGCACGCTACGAGGAACTGCTCGCCGAACTCGCCGACCGCCGTAAGGAGATGGAGACCGAACACACCGAGGTACTCCAACAAGCCCGCGACGAGGCGAAGACGATCACGGACAACGCCAAGGCAGAACGGGATCGTCTCGACGAGGAAGCGGAGCAACGCCGCAACAAGGTCGAGGAGGACTTCGAGATCGCCATGACCTCGCGACGCAACGAGGCCATGCGCGAACTCGCCGAACAGGAAGCCAACAGCAAGGTCGAAGCCGAGCGGCGAGTGCGCGAAGCGAGTGACGAGGCCACCGAGATCCGTTCCCGCGTATCGCAGGAGGAGGCGGCCGCCAAGGCCGACATCGATCGGCGCCAACGGGAGTCCGTCGCCGAGGCCAACACGCGCGAGCAGAATTCGATCAACGAGGCCAACGCGCGGATCGCCGAGGCCTCCGGCGAGGCCCAACGCCGCGTACGGGAGGCCACGGAGGACTCCGAACGGCGGGTCAACGAAGCCACCGCACGTGTACAGGAGCTGCAGGAGTTGCGTGCCCGGATCGCCGACCAGGTTCGCGGTGTTCGTGGTGTCCTCGCCGAAGCACACGGGGCACTCGACACCGTCGAACCGGAAATGCGGCCGGGAGACGCCGAATCCCTCGAACCCTCCACCGACGCGCCGCAGCCGGACAACGAGGGCACCGAGACGAACCCACACCAGCCCTCGACCTACTCGGGCGCGGAGAGTTCGGCCCACTCGGGGACGGAGAACACCGCGAGCACCGCAGAGGCCAACGGAACGAACACCACCAGCGGTGTCGCTTCCGCAGTGCGAACTTCCGGCGAACTCACCAATCTGGAGTCGACTACCAAACTGACTCAGGAGTGACTTTAGGCCGTGCGAAGCCACAACAATCTGTTCCCGGATGCTGTGGTATCACATACAGCCTGAGCCTGACAGCACTTCGTGGAGGACATGCATGGCCGCATACAACACCGTCGTGGTCGGCACGGACGGTTCGGAATCGTCACTGGCAGCGGTGGACCGCGCTGCCGCACTGGCAGCGGATGCCGCGACCACGCTGGTCATCGTCTGCGCCTACTATCCGGCGAGTCGCCAGGATGTCGAACAGGCGGAACACGAGCTCGGCGACGAGACCTATCAGGTTGTCGGCTCCACCCCTGCCGAAGAGACGCTGCGCACCGCGCAGGAACGAGCTGTCAAGGCCGGCGTGGGCAGCGTCGAGACGGTGCCCACGGTGGGTGAGGCGGTGTCGTCGCTGCTCCAGGTCGCAGCGGACCGTACCGCGGACCTGCTCGTGGTGGGTAACCGTGGGCTCAACACGTTGGCGGGGCGAATTCTCGGATCCGTGCCCTCGGAGGTCGCCCGCAAGTCCGAGCTAGACGTGCTGATCGTGCACACTACGTAGTATCGGGGGACATTCACCGACAACATGGCACCCGAGACGGCGAACGAGGCGCTGCGACACCGGCTGGAACGGATCCTTCTCGGTGGCAGCCGCAAATACACCAGGCTCGAAGTCGCGGAGCGCGCGGGCGTTTCCCAGGAACGCACGAGCAGGCTGTGGCGGGCCATGGGCTTCGCCACGGTCGCTGACGACGAGATCGTGTTCACCGATGCCGACATCGAGGCGATGCGTATCGCCGACGGCCTGACCCAGGCCGGTTTGATCGACTCAGCGGCGGAGAACGCCGTGACCAGGACGTTGGGGCAGCATCTTTCCCGTCTGGCGGAGTGGCAGGTCGACATCCTGTGGTCTTTGATCGCGCGCGACGGCGAACTGCAGATGGACGAACACCGGGTCGTCGCGCTGGTCGATCAACTGATGCCCGAGCTGCAACGAATCCAGGACTTCGTCTGGCGCAGGCATCTCGCCGCGTTCGCGGGTCGTGCCCTCGCTGCGCCCGACGAGGATCTCGCGTCCCGCACCCAAGTGGTCGGTTTCGTCGACATGGTGGGATACACCCGGTTGACCAGACGGTTACATGAATCCGAGCTCGGCGCGATCCTGGACCGTTTCGAGGCCGTCACCACCGAAGTGGTGGCACAGAACCAGGGCAACGTGGTGAAAATGATCGGGGACGAGGTCCTGTTCGTCGTGGACGACGTCACCAGCGCGGCCGAGATCGCCCTGACACTGACCGAACGGACCACGGACGATGCGTCGCTGCCCACGGTTCGTGGCGGTATGGCCTACGGTCGGGTACTGAGCCGGTTCGGTGACGTCTACGGGTCCACCGTCAATCTCGCCAGCAGACTGACCTCGGTCGCACGCAGTGGGACGGTATTGGTCGACAAGGCACTCGCCCGCGAGCTGGCCCGGGAGCCGGACTACAAACTCCGCACCCGTCGTCCGTTGTCGGTGCGCGGTTACCAGCGGCTGCGTCCCGCGGCACTCCGCCGCGCCTGACCGGGTGTCCCCGCGCTGCCGGGGACCCGTGCCGTACTCGCCGTTGCCGGGTTCGGATGGTTCAGCGGGCGGGCAACACCGCGTACTGACGCACATAAAGGTCGGTGTAGGTCACCGGTCCGCGCGGCCCCGGGACCCTGTCCAGGTTGATGCCGGTCTCCGGCACCCCCCGCAGTTTGAAACCGTCGAGCAGCCGGGTCGATGCATTCCAGAACACGCCGGTGCCCTGGTAACCGTTCAGGAAGGTGGTAGCGGCCTCCTCGTCCTCCGTAACGATGCCGGCCGCCAGCCCCGAAGTCTCCTCGTTGGCGATCCGAACAGCATCCTCGACGCCGGAGACGCCGGCGACGGTGACGGTCGCTTCGTTGTCGTCGTCGAGGGCCCACTCGTAACCGAGCGGGTGCTGGTGCGGCGGCAACGAGGGGCGTACGCCGTGTGCGTCGAGGGTTTCCGAAACCAGTGGCCAGACCCGTTCGTACGACTCATTGTGAATCAACAGCAGGTTGAGCCGGTTACACACGCCGAGCCGGTCGAGGCTCGTCGCCACCAGCTCCCGCACGGTCTCGTCCTTCGCCGCGGGGTCGACGTACAGCACCGCCCCACCGTCCGCGTGCGCCAGCGTACCCACGCCGTTGGTCGCCGCGTGTCGGGCGAGGGACCGGGTGGTGTCCCCACTGCCACGCAGGATCACCAACGGGATCAGGTTCGGCAGTTGCACCAGCGCGTAGGCGGCGTCCCGCTCGGCACGCGGCACGAGCCGGACGACATCGGGATCCACTCCCGCATCGCGCAGGGCCGGTGCGACAACCACCCGCAGCAACCGTTCGGCGGATCCCAACGCCGCCGACCCCGTCCGCAGCACTCCCGCGTTGCGGGATTTCACCAGTTGAGAGGCGATGTCGACGGTCACGTTCGGCCGGGCTTCGTAGTTCGCGCCGAGTACCCCCACCGGACGCCTGCGTTCCACCAGTTTGCGCCCGTGATCCAACTCGGCGAGCTCGATATCGCGCTGTTGGTGTGGGGAGTCCGCGAGAAGACGCAGTTGCTCGGCCATGTCGTTCAACCGATCGGTTGTGATGGTGAGCCTGTCCAGCAGTCCCGTACTCATCCCGGTCTCCCGGGCCTGGGCCACGTCGTCTGCGTTGGCAGCCAACACGGTGCCCCGTTCGTCGATGAGCCGCTGGGCCATGTCGCGCAGTGCCCCGTCGATCGCGGTGTCGGAAGCCCTGGCGAGTGACGGTGCTGCGGCTTTCGCCGCGCGTGCGCATTCCCCGACTGCGTTGGCTACCTCGTCACTCACCGATCCGTCCCTTCGTGTTCGCCGTCCACGCGACCAGTGTGCCGTACCGCGGCACCACTCAGTACGGCACCGGGTGCATCAACAGCAACCCGCCGCCCACCAGGCAGCAGACCGCGAACAGACCGATGCCGAACAGCCACAGTCCGGCCGGGACCGGGGTCAACCGCGCGAGTTGGTCCACGTCCGAGTCACGCGATCCGCGACGTCGACGTTTGCCCCCGAGCTCGATCACCGGACGGATCGCCGCCAGCAGCAGGAACCAGCAGATGAAGTAGACGAACCCGGTACGCACCTCGGGCGTTGCCAACGCGGCCACGGCGCTGAGCACGGCAGCCGCGGCGAGCACGGCGAACACGCCGTAGACGTTGCGCACCAGGATGAGCACACCCAGTAACAGTACGGCGGCAACCACAAGGACGGCCGAATGCCAGCCCAGCCGGATCATCCCGGCGAACAGCAATCCCAGCACGGCCGGTGCCGGGTAGCCCGCCAGTGTCGTGCACACCATTCCGGGCCCGCTCCGCCTGCCGCGGGAGACGGTCACTCCCGAGGTGTCGGAGTGCAGTCGAATACCACGCAACCGTCTGCCCACCGCGAATCCGGTGAGCGCGTGCCCGGATTCGTGGACGATGGTGACAACTGTGCGGCTGATTCGCCACGGCAACGGCAGAATCACGACAAGCAATGCCAGTCCGCCGGTGAGCCACGCGATGGTCCCGACATCGGCGACCAGCTCCGCCACCCATTCAGCACCGGGTGACGCCGCTCCGCTCATGGCACGGCTCTGCTCAGCAGCTCGGCAAGATGCACCGGGGTGCGGTCGGAGTGTTGCAACAACTGTGTGCGACAGCTGAAGCCGTCCGAGACCACGAACGTGTCGGGATCGGTCTCCCGAATGGCTGGCAACATACGATCCTCCGCACAGGCTGTCGAGACAGCATAGTGGCCCTGTTCGAAGCCGAAGTTACCGGCGACCCCACAGCACCCGGAGTCCAAGGTGGTGTTCTCGATGCCGGCCGCCGCCATGAGCCGTTCGTCGGCCCCGAATCCGAGTACCGCGTGCTGGTGACAGTGCACCTGCGAGACTGCCCGGACGTCCAGCGACCGGAAATCGAGGTCCGTGCCGTCGAGCAGTTCGGCGAGCGTGTGGGTGCGTTGCGCCAGCAACGTTCCGGTGGCGTCTCCCGGCAGCAACTGTTCGATGTCCGAGCGGAACAACGCGACGCAACTGGGTTCCAGCCCGACCACCCGGTACCCGGCTTCGAGGTACGGACGCAGCACACGCAACGTGTGCTGCAACACCCGACGTGCGATGTCGAGTTGCCCGGTCGAGAACCAGGTCAGTCCACAACAGACGCTCCGATTCGGCAGCACGACATCGAACCCGGCATGTTGCAGCACCCGCTGGGCTGCCTGCAACACGACCGGAGTGAAATGGTTGTTGAAGGTGTCGGGCCACAGCACCACGGGTCTGCGTGACGTGGCATCCGGTGCGCGACGCAGCTCCCTGCGTCCCCGGGTGAAGGGCACCCGCGAGAGTCGAGGGAGTTCTCGTTCCGCGGCGATACCGCCGACCCGTTTCAGCAGGCCCACGAGATGTCGCTGGGCCATCACCGCGTTCGCCACACTCGGCGCGAGATCGGCGAGTCGCAGCCACACGGGCAACCAGCCCATGCTGTAGTGCGCCGCGGGGCGGACTCTGCCCTTGTAGTACTGGTGGAAGAATTCGGCCTTGTACGTCGCCATGTCGACATCCACCGGACAGTCGGACAGACATCCCTTGCACGACAGGCACAGGTCCAGTGAGTCACGGACCTCCTCGGACCGCCATCCGTCGGTGATCACGTTCCCGTCGATCATCTCGGCGAGCAGGCGGGCCCGACCGCGAGTCGAGTGTTTCTCGTCTCGTGTGGCGCGGTAGCTGGGACACATGACACCACCGCCGTCGGTGTTGCGACACTTGCCCACGCCGACACAACGACGCATCGCCTGGCCGAAACTGCCCTGGTCCTGCGGATATCCCAGTACGGTCACGCCGTCGATCGAATCCGGCGCCCGACGCTGCCGCAGGTCCGCATCCACCGGACGAGGATGGACGATGATCCCGGGGTTCATCACGTTGTCGGGATCGAAGATGCCCTTGAACCGTTCGAACAACGCCATGGCCTCGGAGCTGTACATTCGCGGCAGCAACTCGGAACGGGCCTGTCCGTCACCGTGTTCACCGGACAACGACCCACCATGGCGGGCGACGAGATCGGCGGCCTCCGTCATGAACGCCCGATACCGGCCGATGCCACGCTCGGAGAGCAAATCGAAGTCGAGTCGCATGTGCAGACACCCCTCGCCATAGTGTCCGTACACCACGGTGTGCAGTTCGTGCTCGGCCAGCAGCTGCTTGAGTTCACGGAGGTAACTGCCCAACCGCTCCGGAGGCACGGCGGAGTCCTCCCAACCCGGCCACGCTTCGGACCCGTCGGCCTGCCGCGTGGCGAGACCGGATCCTTCCTCACGGATACGCCAGAGCGCACGCTGCGTGGCGACGTCGGTGACGATCTGGTGATCACGACTCTGACCGCGCAGTGTCACGGCGAGCTCCCGGGCACGTTGTTCCGCTTCACCCGGCTCCTCGCCCGCGAGTTCGATGAACAGCCACGATCCACCCGCGGGCAGTTCGGGCCGCCGGGATCGGGGGACCAGGTTGACCAGCTCGATGTCCACGCACTCCACCGTCAGCGGTTCCACCGTCAGTATCGAGGGGACCGCGTCAGCCGCGGCGATATCGTCGGTGAACCCCACCACAACCAGCACTCGGTGGTTCGGCAGTGGGGTGAGGTTCAGTTCCGCATCCAGCACCGTGGCGCAGGTTCCCTCCGTGCCGACCAGAGCCCGTGCGAGGTTGAAACCGTGTTCCGGCAGGAGATGTTGCAGGCCGTATCCTGACACCCGGCGCGGCCACGTGGTCAGTTCGGTCCGTAACAGGGCCAGGTTGTCATCGACGAGTGACCGCAGCTGCCGGTAGATCCTCCCCTCCGTCCCGGATACCCTGCCACGGGCGTGCACCTCCTCCGGCGTCGTCCGGCCGACGGTGAGCCGGGTACCGTCGCTGAGCAGCACATCCATACTCCGTACCGTGTCGGCCGTGCGGCCCCAAGCCAGGGAGTGCGAACCACAGGAGTTGTTGCCGATCATCCCGCCGATCGTGCATCGACTGTGAGTCGACGGGTCCGGGCCGTAGCGCAATCCGTACGGTCGCGCCTGGCGCTGCAACTCGTCCAGCACGGTACCCGGGTAGGCTCGGGCAGTGCGACTGTCGGGGTCGATCTCGTGGACTCCACCCAGGTACCGGGAGGTGTCCAGCACCACTCCCGGCCCACTGGCGTTGCCGCCGATGCTGGTGCCCCCGCCACGCGACACGAACGACACGCCCAGCTCGCGACAGACGGCGACGGTCGCCTCGATATCGGCCAGTTCCCGGGGGAGCACCACGGCCAACGGAACGTGTCGATAGTTGGAGGCGTCCATCGTGTACAACCCGAGAGTTCCCGGGTCGACGTGGACCTCCCCGGTGAGCCGTCGCCGCAGAGTCGTGGTCAGTTGCTGTCGTTGCGCTTGCCGCTGATCGTTCACCCACCCCATTGAAATCGACACCGGCGGGCAACGCGAACCGGCACGCGGAGCCCCCTGTTCCGTTCAACGGGACAGGGGCGTTGCGGTCGACGCCTCCGGCACGGAGAGTAGCGAAAGAGTGTATTCCGAATCGAAGGGGCTCCATGGACGAGGAAGCGGTACGGGCAGCGGCCAAGCAGCTGTCGGACGCCTACACGAGCGGGACACCGATCGCACCACTGGTCCGCGACCATCCCGATGCCGACGTCGGTGACGCGTATCGCATACAGCGGGAACAGCTGCGCCACTGGTGTGCCTCGGGAGCACAGGTCAAGGGCCACAAGGTGGGGCTCACATCTGCGGCGATGCAGGAACAGATGGGAGTGGACCAACCGGACCACGGCCACCTCGTCGACAGCATGTTCCACCCGGAGCACCAGCCGATTCCCACCGCCGGATACCTGCAGCCCCGCATCGAGCCCGAGGTCGCCTTCGTGCTCGCCCACCCGCTGTCGGGCCCGGGCGTCACGGCTGCCGACGCCATCCGGGCCGTCGAGTTCTGCCTGCCCGCCCTCGAGATCGTGGATTCCCGAATCCGGGACTGGAACATTTCGATTGTCGACACCATCGCCGACAACGCCTCGTCCGGCGGCGTCGTCCTGGGGAGCAGGCCACAACCACTGTCCGCTCTCGACCTACGACAGTCCGCCTGCACGCTGTACTCCCGCGGCGAGCACGTCGCGACCGGACTCGGCGGTGCGGTACTCGGCTCGCCGGTGAACGCACTGGTGTGGCTGGCGAACACAGTGGGGCCACTCGGCATCGAGCTACAACCCGGACAGGTGGTGCTGCCCGGGTCGATGACTCGCGCAATACCCGTCCATCCCGGAGACACGATCGTTGCCGACGTCGCGAGCCTCGGCGACGTCACCGCGATCTTCGCGTAGCTTTCGTCACGCGCACGACGCCGGCCGCTCGCACCACGCGTCCGGATCGCGCACCGCTGGGACCGTCACTCGAACACTCGAGAAACACTCGAGAAACAACACGTCTACCGGAACGCCGAGACACCGGTGACCGCCTGCCCCACCGACAGCGCGTGCATCTCCTCGGTGCCCTCGTAGGTCAGCACCGTCTCCAGATTCGACATGTGCCGCATGACGGGATACTCCAGTGAGATGCCGTTGGCACCGAGGACGGTCCGTGCTGTACGGGCCACATCGAGCGCACTGCGGACGTTGGCCAGCTTGCCGAAACTCACCTGATTGTGATCCAGTTCGCCGGAATCCTTGAGTCGCCCGAGATGCCACGCGAGTAGACTCGCCCGGTTCACCTCGACGACCAGATCGGCGAGTTTGCCCTGGGTGAGTTGGAATCCGGCCAACGGCTTACCGAACTGCTCCCGCGACAACGAGTAGTCCCGCGCCGACTCGTAACAGGCCCGGGCAGCCCCGACCACGCCGAAGAGAATGCCGTAACGGGCCTCGTTCAGACAACTGAGCGGACCTCGCAGCCCCCGGGCCTCGGGCAGTACCGCGTCGGCGGGCAAGCGGACCTCGTCGAGTACCAGCTCCGCGGTCAGCGAGGCACGTAACGAGAGCTTGCGCGTGATCTCATTGGCTGTGAATCCGGGGGTCGTGGTGGGCACGACGAAACCACGCACTCCGTCGTCGGTCTGTGCCCACACGACGGCGACGTCGGCGACGGTGCCGTTGCTGATCCACATTTTCGTGCCGTTGAGCACCCAGTCCGTGCCATCCCGACGGGCGTGGGTGCGCATCGCCGCCGGATCACTGCCCGCATCCGGCTCCGTCAACCCGAAGCAGCCGAGTGTGTCGCCCGCAGCCATGGCAGGCAACCACTCGGTACGCTGTTGCTCACTCCCCCAACGGTAAATCGCGTACATCGCCAGGGACCCCTGTACCGACACGAAGCTGCGCAGTCCGGAGTCGATCGCTTCGAGCTCCCGGGCGGCAACACCGTAGGCCACAGCCGAAGTTCCGGCACAACCGACACCATCCAGATGCATGCCGAACACCCCGAGTTCACCGAAACTCCTGGCCAACTCCCGTGCCGGCAGCCGAGCGGCCTCGTACCAGTCGGCAATATTGGGTAACAGTTCCTGTCTTCCGTATTCCCGGACCGAGTCCCTGATGTCGCGTTCCTGGGCGGTCAGCCCGGTGTCGACAGCGAGGAAGTCGTCCGGATCCGGGGTGGTTGTCTCGGCCATGACCGAACCCTAACCCGCACCGCCACCACGGACGTCGAACGTCTCACACTTGCCCACGGCTGGTTATCGATTTCGGTGCCGGTGCGAGATACTGCCGTGACAGTGCTCGGCGGTCCACGGATCAGCGTGGTGGTGATCCGGAGCCCGCCCCACTGTTCTCGCTGTCCACCCGAGGTCGCGCCGATAGGAGTGGCGATGAATACCGAACGTCTTGCCACGGTGGCCGACCTCCTGGCATCACGGGTGGCGTCACGGATGGAAGCGGCGGCCCGCACGATTCGCGGATACGGCGCGCGCGTACACGATGCCCGAACCGCGAACCGTGCGGACAAGGTGCTGGTGCTCGGCGGAGCGCGTTCCGGCAAGTCGCACCACGCGGAGCGTCTGGTTTCCTGTTACGAGGAGGTCACCTACGTCGCGGGCGGCCCCCCGCCGAGCGACGACGATCCGGAGTGGGCGGCACGTGTCACCGCACACCAGGCGCGACGGCCGGCACACTGGCACACGGTGGAGAGCCCCGACCTCGCACAGACGCTGCGCGGCGCCACCACACCACTACTGATCGACTGCCTGGGGACATGGTTGAGTCGCGTGCTGGACGAACTCGGCGCCTGGCAGCAACAACCCGGTTGGCAGGAGCGCGTGGACGAACGGCTCGCCGATGTCGTCGATGCCTACACGCACGCAACGGTGCCGGTCGTGGCGGTCAGCAACGAAGTCGGCAACGGTGTGGTCCCCGCGACCACGGCGGGCCGCACATTCCGCGACGTCCTGGGCTCATTGAACAGTCGCATCTCGACGCGGTCCGACTCCGCACTCCTCGTGGTCGCAGGCCGCATCATCGCGTTGGAAGACTCCGGGAAGGGTGTACTGCATGACAACGATCGATGACATCCCGCCGATTCCAACACCCGACGAGACCGCCCGGAACGAGGCGCGCACACGGTTGGACGGACTGGTCAAACCGGTTGGTTCGCTCGGGAGGTTGGAAGACTTGGCCGCGTGGTTGTCGGCCGCGCACGGCACGGTGCCGCCGCGGGAACTCTCCGACGTGCGGGTCGTGGTGTTCGCAGGTGACCATGGCGTCGCCACATCGGCCGTATCAGCCTACCCGCGCGAGGTGACCGCAGCCATGATGCGTGCCTTCCACGCGGGAAGAAGCGGGGTGAACGTCCTCGCCGCGCGGGTCGGTGCGCGGGTGCGAGCGTTGGACATCGCTGTGGACGCCGACCTGAGCGACCTACCGGCGGCCGTGTCGGCGCACAAGATCCGCCGCGGTTCCGGCTCGATCGACACCACGGACGCCCTCACCCAACAGCAGGTCGCGCAGGCACTCTCGGTGGGACGCGCCGTCGCGGACCAGGAGATCGACTCGGGCGCGGATCTGTTGATCCCCGGTGACATGGGGATCGGTAACACCACGGTGGCCTCGGCACTGGTCGCCGCCACGCTCGGAGTGGGCGCCGAGGAAGTTGTGGGCACCGGTACCGGCGTCGACGACAGCGGACGAACCCGCAAGATCCACACGGTGGACGCCGCGCTGCGGCGGACCGAGGGCAGGCACAACGATCCCGTCACCGTACTGGCAGCCCTGGGGGGCGCGTGTGCCGCGGCCACCACCGGGTTCCTCCTGCAGGCTGCCGTACGTTCGGTGCCGGTACTGCTCGACGGGATGTACTCCACCGCGGCCGCGCTCGTGGCACGCGAACTCGCCCCGGACGCCGTCACATGGTGGCTCGCCGGTAGCCGCTCCACCGAACCGTCGCAGGCGTACGCGTTGAAAGCCCTCGGGTTGAGCCCCCTGTTGGATCTGGGTATGCGACTCGGCGAGGGCAGCGGAGCGGTACAGGCTGTTCCGGTACTGCGCAACGCACAAGCCGTACTCACCGATATGGGCCTGCTGACCGAATTGGATCTGGGGTGAACCAAGCTCTCCGCATGGCGCTCGGCACACTGACCGTGCTTCCGGTTCGAGCGCCGGACCGGATCGACAGCCGCGTCGCCGCGACGGCCATGGTGCTGGCCCCGCTGGCCACGGCACCGCTCGCGGCAGCCGCGGCAGCGCTCTCGTTCGGCGCCGCGCGCGCCGGGTTCCCGCCACTGGTGATCGCCGTGGTCGCGGTCGGACTGGTGGCTCTCGGCAGTAGGGGTCTGCATCTCGACGGGCTCGCCGACACCGCGGACGGTCTGGCAGCCTCGTACGATCGTGACCGTGCCTTGCAGGTGATGCGCACCGGTGATGCGGGTCCGGCCGGAATGGCCACACTGCTGCTTGTGCTGCTGCTGCAGTGCGCCGCGTTGGCCGGGTCAGTGTATCCGGGACACGGTGTCACCGTCGCCGTCGGAATTCTCGCCGGCCGCGCGGTCCTGCCGGTGTGCTGTCTCCGGGGTGTGCCGTCCGCCCGTCGGGATGGGTTGGGTGCGACCGTGTCCGGGGTCGCGCACCCAGCTGCGGTGATCCTGTCATTGGTGTTGACTGCGGCCGGTTGCGCCGCGGCAATGTTGCTGACCGAGTTGGCCTGGTGGCGGGGCCCGCTCGCCGTGCTGGCCGGCTGCGTGGCGGCGCTGCTGTTGTTGTGGCGCTGCGTACGCCGATTCGGCGGTATCACCGGTGATGTGCTCGGTGGATGCGTCGAAACGGCGACGGTCACAGCGCTGATCACCCTGACGCTCTGACTACAGTGCGTGGATGGTTAACCCTTTCGAGTAGCTACGGTATGTGTTCGACATGACACGACCGGCCGTGTCGTAACTGCCCGATCCGAGCGCGCCGAGCTGCAATCATTCCGCAACGGCGCCATGATCCCCGATATTCAACGCATCGCACGGTAGGACATGTCACGTAATATCGATCACATTGAGTAATACGTCATGCTACTTTGTTACGGTGAGATACCATTTTCCGATTTTATACCTCTTTTGCGCCAATAACGCGTCTACGGCGCGTAAAGTAAACGCGGAACAACACCGGCCAGGGGTCCGACATCGTGCAACGGCGGTACCGTCACGGGTCGCCGGTACCCGTCACCCCACAGCCGGCTGGTGTTGGGACACGTCGGCTGTGCACGACCGAGACAGAGGAGAAAGTTGACAACTGTCCGAGCAGAAAAGCTCTACAAGGTGTTCGGGCGCCGCCCGCGAGAAGCGGTGCGGCAGCTCGATGATGGGCGACATCGCAGCGAGATCGACGCTCCGGGCGCGACACCAGCAGTGATCGACGCCTCTTTCGACGTGAACGAGGGCGAGATCTTCGTCGTCATGGGGCTTTCCGGATCCGGTAAGTCCACACTCATCCGCATGCTCAACGGACTCCTCCCGGCAACGTCCGGCAAGGTGTATGTCGGCGACGAGGACATCACGTCGATGTCGAACCGGGGGATCCGTCATTTACGCCAGAAGACCATGAGCATGGTCTTCCAGCACTTCGCACTGTTCCCCCACCGCACCGTGCTGGACAACGCGGCCTACGGACTACGGATCCAGGGGACGGACAAGTCGAGCGCCCACGAGAAGGCGCGGGACGCGCTGCAGATGGTTGGTCTGGAAGGCTGGGACGCCCGCCTTCCCGTGCAGCTCTCCGGCGGTATGCAGCAGCGTGTCGGCCTGGCTCGCGCGCTTGCTTCGGATACCGACGTCCTGCTCATGGACGAGGCGTTCAGCGCCCTGGACCCGCTGATCCGCAGGGACATGCAGGACCAGCTCATCAAGCTCCAGGCCAAGCTCAACAAGACCGTGGTCTTCATTACGCACGATCTGAACGAGGCAATGCGACTCGGCGATCGGATCGCGATGATGCGCGACGGGCGGATCGAACAGGTCGGCACAGCCGAAGAGATCCTCAACAACCCGGCCAACGACTACGTCGCCCAGTTCGTGCAGGACGTCGATCGTTCACGCGTGCTGACCGCGGGATCCGCCATGGTGAAGCCGGTCGTGACGATCGGTTCAGAGTCCGGCCCCCGTGCGTGCCTGCACACCATGCGGGAATACAAGTATGCCGCACTGTTCGTCACCGACCGTGCGGGCAGACTGGTCGGGTCCATCGAGGACTCGGAGGCCGCCGAGGGTGCCGGTCGCGGCGAGCAGACCATCCAGGACCGGATCAACACCGAGCTGGCCACGGCTCATCCGGAGACACAACTGCTGGAGCTGTTCACGCCCTCCGCCGAGAGCCGACTGCCGCTTGCCGTGGTCGACGACGAGAACACCCTGCTCGGGGTGATCCCACGCGCCACTCTGCTCTCCGCCGTCGGCGACACGGCCCAACCATCCGGGCAGGCCGAGGACGGCGACGGAACGGGCCCCGACGCGGCGGACAGTGCCGAACAGGTGAAGGAGGCGAGCTCCGCCGATGCGTAACGCCGTTCTTGCCGCCACCCAAGAGGCCTGGCACGTGCCCAACATCCCTGTCGCCGACTTCTTCGACACGATCATTAACTGGCTGCGCAGCAGCCTCGGCCTGCTGTGGGAATTCATCACAGTGGTCGTGGAAACCTGTGTCACCTTCCTCACCGACGTGCTGACATTCCTGCCGCCGTGGGGCATTTTCCTGATCTTCACCGTGATCGCCTTCTTCGTCCGCGGCTGGATGATGGCGTTGTTCACACTGATCGCCTTCGCCCTGATCGACGGCATGGATTATTTCGTGGAAACGATGGAAACCCTGGCGCAGGTGATATTCGCGGCTGCCATCGCACTGGTCGTCGCGATTCCGCTCGGGATTCTCGCAGCCACCAGCAATACGGTCAGCAAGATAGTCAAGCCGCTGATGGACTTCATGCAGACGCTTCCGGTGTTCGTCTATCTGATCCCGGTCGTCTTCTTCTTCTCCATCGGGACGGTCCCCGGGATCGTCGCTACCGTGTTGTTCTCGATGCCGCCCGGTGTCCGGCTAACCGAGCTGGGCATCCGGCAGGTCGATCCCGAAATGGTCGAAGCGGGCGAGGCATTCGGAACACCGCAGAGCAAGATTCTCAGCGGCATTCAGATTCCGCTCGCGATGCCGTCCATCATGGCCGGTATCAACCAGGTGATCATGCTCGGGCTGTCCATGCAGGTCATTGCGGGCATGGTCGGTGCGCCGGGGCTGGGCACCGTGGTGATCGAGGCGGTGACCCGTGTCGATGTCGGACAGGGCTTCGCAGGTGGTATCGCCGTCGTGATCCTGGCGATCTTCCTGGACAGGATCACGTCGTCGTTGGGTGACCTCACCGCCGTGGGTCGCGCTCAGAAGACCACCGCCAAAACCTGACCTCCTCTGGAGACTCCCAGGGGCCAACCAAGGAAGGGAAGTTGGAGTGTTGACAAAGAGAAGGAAATTGGCTGGTATTACCAGCTTGTTCGCCGCCGTCTCGCTGTTCGCCAGTGCTTGTGGCGCCGGGAGCTCGGGAAGCGGTGGCGGTGGCGATGGTGACGGAGGTCAGCTGAAGCTGAAGGCTTCCTCGACCACCTCCATGCTCTCGGCACTGGACAAGGCGATCCAGGCCAAGGACCCGATCGTGGTCACCCTCTGGCATCCGCACTGGGCGTACTCGCGGTACGACCTGAAGGATCTCGAGGATCCCAAGGGGGCCATGGGCGAGACCGAGAAGCTGCACATCGCCGCGCGTAAGGGCTTCACCGACGACTTCCCGTCGATC